>Ga0209051_1000288_pt1 | contig 80746 bp, 87 predicted proteins | sample AraplaCvi_mMS_r2_2_FD_184286 | JGI IMG/M metagenome (GOLD analysis project Ga0209051, IMG submission 184286) | Arabidopsis root microbial communities from North Carolina, USA - plate scrape MF_Cvi_mMS_r2 (SPAdes) (version 2) | ecosystem: Host-associated > Plants > Roots > Endosphere | place...
CGAGGATTGGGAGAAGTTCCGCCACTGTGTGCGCCTCACCCGCGAGATCTTCGGCCAGAGCGCCTTCAACGACTATCGCGGGCCGGAGATCCAGCCGGGCGAAGGTGTGCAGAGCGACGCGCAGATCGACGCCTTCCTGCGCGAACATCTGGAAAGCGCCTATCACCCCTGCGGCACATGCAAGATGGGCGCCAAGGACGATCCGATGGCGGTGGTCGATCCGCAGACCCGGGTGATCGGCGTCGATGGCCTACGCGTCGCCGACAGCTCGATCTTCCCGCACGTCACCTACGGCAATCTGAACGGCCCCTCGATCATGACCGGCGAGAAGGCCGCCGACCACATCCTCGGCAAACAGCCGCTGGCGCGCTCCAACCAGGAGCCCTGGGTCAATCCCAGGGCGGCGGTCAGCGATCGGTGATGGCTGGAGATATGGTGCGGATCGAAGACTGGTAGGGGCGGCGATTTCCGACGAAAGAGGTGGTTCTTTCCCCGCAAACCGGTTTAGGAAGAAGCTCTGTTCAACTTCCGCTCCCGGCATGCCAGTGTTGTATCGCAAGTCCCGACTTCTTCGCCGCTCCCGTGTTCTCTGGGGTTCCCTCGCACTCTGGCGCCCACGGCTGATCTTCTGGTTCGGCGCTTGCGCGATCGGCATCATCAGTGTCGGCTTTGCCAGGCTGGCCGATCTCGCCCAACGCGCCTTTGCCGGCATAACAGCCTCCGGCGAATGGGGCTTTCTGCTGCCGCTCGTCGTCACGCCGCTCGGTTTCATGCTGTCGGCCTATCTCGCCGCACGGTATTTCCCGAACGCGCAGGGCAGCGGCATTCCGCAGGCGATCGCCGCCCGGCATCTGCGCGATCCGGAAGACCGCACCCGCCTGCTGTCGCTGCGGCTGGTCTTCGGCAAGATCGTGCTGACGGTGGTCGGTCTCCTCAGCGGCGCATCGATCGGCCGCGAGGGACCGACCGTGCAGGTGGGCGCATCGATCATGCTGGCGGTCGCTCGCTTCGGCGGCATGGCGCAAGCCCGCGGGCTGATCCTTGCCGGTTCTGCGGCCGGCATCGCCGCCGCCTTCAACACGCCGCTCGCCGGCATCGTCTTCGCGATTGAGGAGATGAGCCGCACCTATGAATCGCGCGCCAACGGACTGGTTCTGACCGCCGTCATCCTGTCCGGCCTTGCCGCGCTCGGGCTCGCCGGCAGCTATAATTATTTCGGCTCGACATCCGTTGCGCCGGCATCGCTGCGCGACTGGGAACTGGTGCTCGTCTGCGGCATCGGCGGCGGCGCCCTTGGCGCTGCATTCAGCGGGCTGGCGCTCTATGCCGGCCAGCATGTGCGCCGCTTTGCGCAGCCGCAACCGCTGCGGCGGATGGCAATGCTGGCGGCCGTCTGCGGCCTCGCCGTCGCCGCCGTCGGCATCCTGTCGGGTGGTACGACCTTCGGCACCGGCTACGACCAGGCGAAGGGTGCCGTCGAGGGCAATCCCCTGCCCCTGCTTTTCTTCCTCGAAAAGCTTGTTGCCGGCTTCCTGTCGATGATTTCGGGAATCCCGGGCGGCATCTTCGCGCCCTCACTCGCCATCGGCGCCGGCTTCGGCAGCACGGTCGGCCAATTGATGGGCAGTGGCATCGCCCTTGCGGCGATCCTCGGCATGGCCGGATATTTCTCCGGCGTCGTACAGGCGCCGATGACGGCCTTCGTCATCATCCTCGAGATGACCGGGGATCACGAGGCGGTCATCCCGATCATGGCAGTGTCGATGATCGGCTACATCACCTCGCGCCTCCTATCGCGCGAGCCGCTCTATCACGGCTTGTCGCGCGTCTTCATCGCCGCGGCGATCCGGGCACGGCGCGCCAGGGAACTGGCGGAAAGCTAATCACGCCACCAGGCGTGACGTCGGCCCAAGGCATCGATTGCGGTCACTCGGCAGGGCGATTTGCCGGACTCTCCGGCTCTGCTCCAAACTCCGCAACGACGAATGAGATGATGCTTCGCACGCGTGGCGTCATGCGCCGATCCCGGTGGTAGACGAGTGACATAGGCCGCTCACGCAGATGCCAATCGGGGAAGAGCTGGACGAGAAGGCCGGCCCGGATATCCGAAGCCAGCAGGATGGCAGGCTGCATAACGACACCCAATCCGGCACGAGCGGCCATGCGCACGGCCTGACCGCTATTGACGGTGATCGACAATCTGGGCGCGACCTCGACCTCATCCTTGCCTTTCGACAGCCTCCAGGGCGAGCGCGCCGCCGGGGTGAAACCAATGGTTTCGTGGCCGGAAAGCGCGCTTGGATGGGCAGGATTTCCATGTCGAGCGAGGTAATCCGGTGACGCGCAAATCATCATTCGATAGGGAGCGAGCTGACGCGCGATGAGGCGGCTGTCGGGCAGGTCCCCGATGCGGATCGCGATGTCGAAACCTTCCTCGACGATATCGACGTTACGATCGGTCAAGGTAATATCCAGCATCACCTCGGGAGCGATCTCTCGGTAGCGTTGCAAAGCCGGCATCAGCACCTCCGCCCCGAACGTCGCCGGCGCCGTGACCTTCAAGAGGCCGCGCGGTTTCGTCTGCGATGCCTCGGCGTCCTGATCCGCAATAGCCACCCGCTCCAGAATATCCCGGCACTGCTCGACATAGCTCTTGCCGAAATCCGTCAGGCTCTGCCGACGCGTGGTTCGGTTGAGGAGGCGCGTACCCAGCCGTTCCTCCAGTGCGGCGACGTGTTGCCCGACCATTGCCGGCGAGATGCCAAGCTTGCCCGATGCTGCGCTCATCGAGCCTTCCTGGACGGTTGTGACAAATACCTGCATGGAACGAAAGAGACCCATTCAATACTTCTGCTTTTAAATGATCGCGTATTTTCCCCAATTATCATGAGTAAGTGCTCGAATTACAACCGCCTCGACGCAATCATTCAAGGAGCACGACATGACGCGAACGCGGTTCATCGGCAAAACGGTTCTCATTACAGGTGCTGGAACGGGGATGGGCCGGGCTGCCGCCCTTCGCCTAGTGGCGGAAGGAGCCGAGCTCGTCCTCGTCGGACGCCGCCCCGAGCCGATCAATCGACTGCTTGGAGAGATCGAGGCATCAGGCGGTGCGGCCATCGCAATTGCCGGCGATATCGCCGACAATGAAGCCGTCGCCGCGATTGTCGAGAAGACGATCGCACGCTTCGGACGGCTGGATGCGGTCTTTGCCAATGCCGGAGTTCTCGGCGAATTCAAACCGTTGGCAGTGACGGATGGAGACGATTTCGACGCGCTGATCGACACCAATCTCAAGGGCACCTTCTTCACGATCAAACACTGCCTGCCCTTCCTGGAAGGCGGCAGCATTCTCATCAACGCCTCGTGGACAGCAGCCGGCGTGATGCCGGGTGCTGGAGCCTATGCCAGCACGAAGGGGGCGTTGCTTGCGATGATGCGGACCCTGGCGGCGGAGCAAGGACCTCGCAACGTCAGGATCAATGCCATCAATCCAGGGATTATTCTCACACCCATGGCGGATGATGTTATCGATCCGGCTTTTGCTGCAAGGCTAGCCGCCCACACACCGCTTCGGCGAAATGGAACGTCAGAAGATATCGCAGGTACTGTCGCCTGGTTGCTTTCCCATGATGCCGCCTTCGTCACCGGGCAAGAAATCACCGTCGATGGCGGCTATACGCTAGGAGGTCTACGCCCGTAGGGTGGAGATACCGGTCTCGCTGCCCCAGCAAAAGACGCGCGACCGCACCGGGGATAGCCGGCCAAAGCCGCTTAGGCCAGCAGCCGGGTGACTTCGGCGCCGTGTCTTGGGCCGACGGCGTCGGCGATGGTTGTCGAGAACAGCACCTTGCGGGTGGCGTCGGCGACCTTGGCGAAGACGTGACGGATCTGGCAGTTCTGTTCGCCGTCGCAATCGTCGCACCGGCGGTAGGCGGTGATCGACAGGCACGGCAGCGGCGCGATCGGGCCGTCGATGATGCGCAGGATCTCGCCGAAGGTGATGGTGTGGGCGGGCTTCAGCAAGAGATAACCGCCCTGCTTGCCGCGACGGCTGACGACGATGCCGTGATGCTTCAGGTCGAGCAGGATCTGTTCGAGGAACTTTTTCGGGATCTTCTGCTGGGCGGCGATATCGGAAATCATCACCGGTTCGTCGGCATCGGCATCCGCCAGAACCGTCAGCGCCCGCAGCGCATATTTCGCCTTTTGCGTAATCATCTCAGACCATCGACACACAGGCGGCGCGAATCTCCGCGCCGCTACGGAATTACTTTCGCCTCTATGGCACAACCAGCATGAACGGAATTTGAACGCGCCGGAGAAAGCCTTGAGGACTAAGCGTTTTCGGCCTTGTTTTTCCCTCTCGGCCGAACTGTCACAATCTACGCTTAAACCGCCCTTTCTGCACCTTTTTCGGCATCACTTCAGATTTCGGATTGACAGGCCGCGTGTAACTCTACTATTTTTATAGACATACTAGCTGTTCGCGGGGATTTTTGTCCTCGGGCGGCTGTTTTTTTGCATTGCGGCAGCTTCGGAGAGATATTTGCTCCTCTGGCCGCAGCTTTCGAAATCCCTTTTTCTGTCCGATCCAGGATTGAACTGCGATACTCCCGTCAACAAAGGACAGGATTCTCATGACTGTTATCAATACGATTGCGGAAGAAGGGCCCATTGCCGAAGCCGAGGCGCTGAACGACAAGCTGGCAGGTCTCGACCTGGCCGGACGTCTGTCGCTGGTCTCCGGCCTCGGGGGCCGCGTGGTGTTCACCACCTCGCTCGGCATCGAGGACCAGGTGATCACCGCCGAGATCGGCACGCACCGCCTGCCGATCGATATTGCGACGCTGCAGACCGGCCGGCTGTTTGCCGAGACGCTGTCGCTGATTACCGAGACGGAAAGCCAGTACGACGTAAAGATCCAGCGCTACGAGCCCGAGAAGGCCGATATCGACGCCTATGCGGCGCAGTATGGCCTCAACGGTTTCTACGAGAGCGTCGAAGCCAGGCATGCCTGTTGTGGCGTGCGCAAGCTGAAGCCGCTTGCGCGCGCACTCGAAGGGGCAACGATCTGGATCACCGGCCTGCGCCGCGGCCAATCGGCCAACCGCGCCGAGACGCCCTTTGCCGAATACGACGCCGAACGGCACCTCTTGAAGGTCAATCCGCTCGCCGATTGGGACTTGGAGGCGATCAAGGCCTTCGTGTCCGACAACGGCGTTCCGGTCAATCCGCTGCATGCCCGCGGCTATCCCTCGATCGGCTGCGAGCCCTGCACCCGGGCGATCAAGCCCGGCGAGCCGGAACGCGCCGGTCGCTGGTGGTGGGAGCAGGACGAGACGCGCGAATGCGGCCTGCATGTCGCCGAAGAGGCCGCCGTCATCGCCGCACAATAATCAACTTCACGGCTTACCGAACCCGGGCGCGGCCACCGCCGCAGCCTTGGGAAAGCCAGCATCAGGAACTGCTTTGCGGCGAACCGCAAAGGATCGACAGTCTGGAGTAAAACATGCCCGATAGCCGTCCGGATACGGAACTCAGCAATCCCCAGAGCGCCAAGGCGCCACTCGACCCGCATCTGAAGGCGCTGGAAAACGAATCCATCCATATCTTTCGGGAGGTCGCGGCCGAATTCGAGCGTCCCGTCATGCTCTATTCGATCGGCAAGGACTCCTCGGTGCTGCTGCATCTGGCGCGCAAGGCCTTCTATCCCGGCCGCGTGCCCTTCCCGCTCCTGCATGTGAACACCGGCTGGAAATTCCGGGAGATGATCGCTTTCCGCGACGAGACCGCTAGGAAGTACGATCTCGACCTGATCGAGCACATCAATCCGCGCGGTGCGGCCGAAAACATCACGCCCTTCACCCATGGATCGGCTGCCTTCACCGACATCATGAAGACCGAGGGCCTCCGCCAGGCGCTCGATGCCGGCCAGTTCGACGCCGCCTTCGGCGGCGCGCGGCGCGACGAGGAAGCCAGCCGCGCCAAGGAGCGCATCTATTCCTTCCGCACGCCCGACCATCGCTGGGACCCGCGCAACCAGCGGCCGGAACTCTGGAACGTCTATAACGGCATGATCCGCAAGGGCGAGAGCGTCCGCGCCTTCCCGCTGTCGAACTGGACGGAGGTCGATATCTGGCGCTACATCCAGGCCGAGGACATTCCGCTGGTGCCGCTCTATTACGCCAAGAAGCGGCCCTTCGTTGAGCGCGACGGCATGATGATCCTGGCCGAGGATCCGCGTCTCGAACTGCTGCCCGGCGAAGTGCGCCAGGAGGGCATGATCCGCTTCCGCACTCTCGGCGACTTCCCGCTGACCGGCGCCATCCGCTCACAGGCCACCACCCTCGAAGAGGTGATTGCCGAACTCGAAATCGCAACGGTGTCCGAACGCCAGGGCCGCGCCATCGACCGCGACCAGTCCGGCTCCATGGAAAAGAAGAAGCGTGAAGGATATTTCTGAGATGACCGCAGCCCAAACCGCCGTCTCGGCCGCCACCGTCGTCAGCCTGCCCGCCGCCGAGCCGCAGAAGGCCCAGCGCGACACGCGCCCGCTGCGCCTGATTACCTGCGGCAGCGTCGATGACGGCAAGTCGACCCTGATCGGCCGCCTGCTCTGGGACACCAAGGCGGTCAAGGAAGACCAGGCCGCCACGCTGCAGCGCGATTCCACCGGCAAGCAGAACGATCTCGGCCTGCCCGACTTCGCGCTGTTGCTCGACGGCCTGCAGGCCGAGCGCGAGCAGGGCATCACCATCGATGTCGCCTATCGCTATTTCTCGACCGACAAGCGCTCCTTCATCGTCGCCGACACGCCCGGCCACGAGCAATATACCCGCAACATGGCGACCGGCGCCTCGACCGCCGATCTCGCCATCCTGCTGGTCGACGCGCGCTTCGGCATTCTCGAGCAGACACGCCGTCACGCGACGATCGCTTCGCTGCTCGGGATCAAGCAATTCGTGCTTGCCGTCAACAAGATCGACCTGACGGGCTACGACCGCGCCGGCTTCGACAAGATCAGCCATGAATTCCGGGAATTTGCGCTGTCGCTCGGCGTCAAGCAGATCACCGCCATTCCGATGTCGGCGCTGAAGGGCGAAAACGTCGTCTATTCCGGCCAGGCCGCCATGCCTTGGTACAGCGGCCCGACACTGGTGGAGACGCTGGAGCTTGCGACCGTGCGCTCGTCGCAGACGGTCGGCTTCCGCCTGTCGGTGCAGCGCGTCTCGCGCCCGGGCGAAAGCTTCCGCGGCTATCAGGGCACGGTTGCCGGCGGCTCGGTCAAGCCGGGCGACAGCGTCATGATCCTGCCATCCGGCATGGTCGCCAATGTCTCCAAGATCGTTACCTTCGATCTGGTGCGCAACGCTGCCGTCGCCGGTGATGCGATCACCCTGGTGCTCGATCGCCAGGTCGATGTGGCGCGCGGCGACATGATCGTCTCGATCGACGCTCAGCCGCAGGTCGGCCTTGCTTTCGACGCGCAGATCGTCGCGCTGCAGCCCGAGGGCATCGAGCCCGGCAAACGCTACTGGCTGAAGAGCGGTTCGCGGCGCCAGCGCGTCCAGGTGCAGCCGCTCAGCCAGCTCGAGCTGAAGACCGGCACCTGGACTGCCGCCCAGCGGCTCTACATGAACGCTATCGGCAAAGTCCGGCTTGTCTTCGACGAAGCGGCGATCTTCGACCCCTATGAGCAGAACCGGCTGTCCGGCTCCTTCATCCTGATCGACCCGGAGACCAACAACACGGTCGCCGGCGGCATGGTGACAGGCAAGCGCACGGAACTCGGCGGCCTGCACAATGGCGAAGGCCGCGTCATCCTCTCGCTCCCGGCCGATCTTGCCGAGCAGATCATGGCCAGCGAACTCTTCGCCAGCCGCAGCCATGAAGCCGAGGTGCGCCGCATGACGGCGGCCGAAGCAGCCGACCTCTGGTCGAGCGCTGCAAGCGATATCTGATGAGAGATAAGGGGCCAGCAAAACTGGCCCCTTCTGTGAGGCCGAACCCGCAGGCTGCGGACTGGCGGATTCCTCGCGAACGGCGCTGTCGCATTTCAGCGTTGAAATCGAGCAGATCCTCGGACGTTGCACGCCGGCTTTCGGCCCGAAGCGGCCAAACTCCTAAAGCTCTTTTTTCATGCATGCCGTTACCCCGGAACCGCTGCACACTTCCGGGCGACATGCATTAGCCTTAAGGCCTTTGCCTTGTCCGGCATTTTTCAAGCCACTTAGGCGGGATCAGATTAATCGCAAGACCCTGCTCTCAGAGTTGACCCGACACCATCTTCATGATGAGCGTAATACGTTGAGCCCGGAAAGTGGGTCTTATCCTGCCGTGACGTTCAAGCTCCGCCAAACCGTGAAGTGCCGCCCAGAAAGTTTCGGTAGCGGTATCTACATCCTGAGAGAACGGCGCGATCACCGTCGCCATGGCTCCGAAGCCATCGCGAAGTTGGGCTGGCGTGTCGGATCTGGCGAAGTGGAGCCCAGTCGGCAGGACGAACATCGCCTCGTACATCGCAGGGCAAGCGAAAGCGAAATCGAGATAGGCGGCTGCGACGTCTTCCACTCGCGCCTTTGACGTGGACGATGGGTGGATCGCAGCGCGGAGCGTCGCAGCCAATTCGCCGAAGCCTTCAAGCGCGACTGCTCCGACGATCTGATCGCGATTTTCGAAATGCGAATAGAGAACTGGCTGGCTGTATTCTATCTCCTCGGCGAGACGCCGGATCGTGACGGCAGCCCAGCCGTCGCGTTCTGCGATCGTCCGTGCAGCTACGACGATCCTGCGTTCACGGTCGACCCGCTCTCGAGCCTTGCGTTCGCTGATACCCACTCAGTGCCCCAATCTTCATGCGCGCGATTTTTCCTGGCGCGAAATTATCAAAAGGAACATTGATTGACAAACTAGCATTGCTAGATTATATAACGTTGATATATAGAAAAGACCTAGACGGGACTTCCAATGAATATTTTCACAAGCACATCATTCGGTACCATCTTCATCTGGCTGGCCGCCGGCGCGTTTCTCGTCGGCGCCATCGTCAATGCAAGTGGACATCCGAAAATCCGCATGGGTTTCGTGCGACTTGGATTTCCTTTCTGGTGGTGCTGGGTCACGGCCGCCTTCGAGCTCGTAACTGCGGTGCTTTTGGTGATAGCCGGCACCCGATATATCGGGGTCGCGTTGGGCGTCTCGATTATGCTCGCCGCGATCGTAGCCATTGTTCGTATCAGGAACTATCGGGAGCTCCCGCCACCTCTCGCGTTCCTGTTGCTCCTGGCACTGGCGAGTGTCACCGGCCATGCCTGAATATCGCGCGGTACAGTGCCATCCAGATGAAACCTGGGCGTACGGCCCCAAAAGTCTCCATCGCCAGACGTCGGTTGTCGCCCAATCCCCTGTCATCGCCCCCCTAGAAGAAGGTGTCGGTCGGAGCGAACTCCTGCGGCAGCGCAAATCGTATCCGGATGAATACGACAATTTCGGCGCTCGACATCACCGTCCATCATCGACAAATGCTCGAGATTTCGGCAATGCTGAGTGAGCCGAGCGTTGGCTGCCATCGGCTGGCCACCGAGACTATTATCAACCTCGTTTCGTGGCGGCCGTCTCCCAGCTGGAGTCTGGAACTATTGACGATCGATACTGTTTCAGCTGTGACTTTGGCATACTGCTGACGTGCCCTCCTGGCTGGGTTAGCCTCGATTTTAGGAGACGCATCATGAAGATTTCGTCCGGATTTCGTTCAGTCGCGGCTGCGGTTATCGCAGCAGCAGGAATCAGCGCTGCTGGCGCCGCGTATGCCGACGACGGTAAGATCAGTTTCTCAGTCTACAAGGCGGCCTTCTTTGTGGGTGGTTCTGGAGGCGAGGGCATGCTGACCTTTCATGGTCGCCGCTATCCCATCTCTGTCGGCGGCATCTCGGGCGGCCTCGCCTTCGGAGCTTCTAAGACCTATTTCCGTGGTACCGTTCACCATATTCGCCGCGCCCAAGATGTGACGGGGGTATACGGTGCGGCGGGCGGTGGCGGCGCCGTCGGCAAAGGGGCCCAGGTGATCGTCATGACCAACGACAAGGGCGCCCAACTCGAACTCTCAGGCAAGCAGGTAGGCCTGCAGGTCAACGCCGATCTTAGCGGTATTGCCATCACGGTAAAGTAAGAGCCGTCGCTCCGTTCGTCGTCCCTGCAATCGGCCGCCCCGACGATCAGAAGCGCGCCTTCGTTTGAGAAGCGACCAAGGCCGCCGTCGAACGCTGGCGTGCCGCCGGAATCGCTGGAGATCTGGCAAATCGGAGATCGCCTAAGGATTCCTGGGCGGTCGGTGGCAAGCTGAAATCTGCTGCTTGAGCCATGACCCACAGCATTGAAGGCTTGAGCTGCGGGAGCGGCCAGAGACCAACAAAGAAAATTGAGCTGGGGGGACTGAAAACGAACTTTCTCAATTCACGATTCGCCGTTTACCGCTTGCCCGCGGGCTCAAGTGGGGCCATTCTTAGATCGGATCCTGGCGGTGCGGTAAAACGAGAGGTCAGGTCTGCAACGCTCAATCTCGACCTCGAAACACTCGACGTGGCGCCTTTTCTCGACTGATCCCCGAGCGAGGAGGTTGTCCATGTCCACGCCCTATGTCGACCATCCGCTACAACCGGGCGACCGGGTCCCGAACGTTGAGTTCGATGCGATCTCGCGCGAGGGGAAGATCGCACTTGATGATTTTCGTGGCCGCAGCCCATTGTTGATCGGTTTGTTTCGAGGCCTGCATTGCCCGTTCTGCCGGCGCCATGTCGCGGCCATGGCATACCTCAACCCGATGCTGCGTGAGAAAGGCGTCCAATCCCTGGCCGTGGTAAACACCCCGGTCGAACGCGCGCGGCTCTATTTCCGTTACCACCCGATATCCGATCTTCTTGCTGCTTCCGACCCGGCACGGGCTTCGCACCAAGCCTTCGGCTTACGCGAGATCGGGATCGACGCGGCCATGGCGATACGGATCGATCTTCCGGGCGAGTTGCCCGAGCCGATGAGCGTGATGGCAATGGACGAATTTCTCAACGAGAAGGATGGATATCAAGTTACGGCAGCCGATGAGCAGATGATGACTGCCGACCACGGGCAGCTTGTCGGTCAGTTCCTGATAGACCGGGAGGGCATCGTGCGCTGGAGCTTCACTGAAGTTCTGGAGGCCGGGCTGCAGACATTCAAGGCACCGAATTCCCAGGAATTGATGTCGGCAGCTTCCCAAGTCGCACTTTAACATCAAAAAACGCGCTCGACGCCCACCGCGCGGTTGCGCAGTGGGTTGCTGGCCATTTACGACTGGGCGGAAGATCATCAAAACGACCTGTCCGAGGCGGTAACCGATGCCCAATTCTCCCGAATCCTCTGGTGAAAGCGTCAACAACTCAAGCTCGGATCGCGAGAAGACACTGAATTCGGCAGCGCAAGCGGACGCCTTGGATTCGCCTGGAACTCAAGGCGAAGACCCGCAGCCGCCCCACGGATCCTTCGACCAAACCAGACGGGCCGCCAGAACGCTATTGGGTGCGATACGCCAGGATTTGCAGGCAAGTTCTGCTTTGGCAAGGATCAAGGCAGCCGCCTTGTTATTGAAGACGAAGCTAACAAGGTCGAGCCGGTCTGCAGTCACCTCAGCTCCCCACAAATGGCTGACGACTGCTTCGGTCAAAGCCTGGCGCGGTATTCGCGGTCGGCGTTCAAAGCCGCGTGAAAGTCGTCGGAGCGCATCGTTCATTGCAGGCTGGCGGAAACTCGCTCTCGGGTCGATCCTTCTTGTCTGCCTCCTCGTCGGGAGTGTGCTGGTCTGGGCCCTGAAAGACGTGCCCTGGAGCGAAATCCGGGATGGAACGTTAAAGCCGATCGTGGTGCTGGAAACTGCCGACGGCGCGCCGTTGGTCAGACAGGGACCTTATCAAGGGCCATATGCTCGATACGACCAATTTCCACCGCATCTGATCGATGCCGTCCTGTCCATCGAGGATCGCCGGTTCATGGATCATTTCGGCATCGATCCCAGGGGCATCGCAAGGGCGTTTTGGCGAAATTTGGAGGCCGGCTCGGTGGTGGAGGGTGGCAGCACCATCACCCAGCAACTCATCAAGCTGCAATATCTCGACAGCGACCGAACGATCAAACGAAAGATTCAGGAGGTCGTGATCGCCTTCTGGCTGGAGTGGAAGCTCGGCAAAGCGGAAATCCTGACGCGTTATCTCAACGGCGTCTATCTCGGCGCGGGGGCGACGGGCATGCCTGCCGCCGCGCGCATCTATTTCAACAAGGATATCGGCGCCCTCAACCTGCCGGAGTCGGCGATGCTGGCGGGACTACTGCGGGCGCCGAGCCAATGGAATCCGATCGACAATTTCGAAGGCGCCCGGCAGCGCACCATGGTCGTCCTCGACGCGATGGCGGCCAATGGCAAGATCACCGCGCCGGAGGCGGCCGAGGCCAAGACGAGCTTTGCGAGCCTCCATCCAACGACACCAACGCCGCGTTCCGGAAGCTGGTTTGCCGACTGGATTTCGCCGCAAGCGAGCGAAATCGCCGGCGCCTCGCCGGGTTCGACCACGGTGCGCACCACGCTGGTGCCGACATTGCAGCAGATCGCCGAAAGGGTGGTGAAACGAGCCCTCGACGGTGAGGGAAAGACGGTCGGCGCATCGCAGGCGGCGTTGGTTGCGATGACGCCCGACGGCGCGGTCGTTGCGATGGTTGGCGGCCGTGACTACAAGGCGAGCCAGTTCAACCGCGCCGTCACCGCGATGCGCCAGCCGGGTTCCACCTTCAAGCTGTTCGTCTATTACGCAGCATTGAAGGCTGGTCTCACTCTGTCCGACCAGGTTCTGGACGCGCCGATAGACATAAACGGCTGGTCGCCGGAGAATTCCGGTGGCGACTATCGCGGTTGGGTCACGCTTGCCGAGGCGTTCGCGCGATCGCTGAATGCTGCATCGGTGACGCTTGCGCAGGAGGTGGGGCTGGACAATGTGATTGCCGCCGCGCGCGAACTCGGCATCGATGCGCCACTGGCCAACACGCCGTCATTGGCGCTTGGCACATCCGAAGTCAATCTGCTTAATCTCACAAGCGCCTATGCGTCGGTCCAGCTCGGCAGGGCCCCCGTCAAACCCTGGGGCATTATCGACTTTCAAGCGGCGGGGCAGTCCAAGACGTTTCGCGTTGGCTCACAATCAAAGCCGAATGTCGATCTTGCGCCCTACCAGTCCGATCTGCTCGGCCTGCTGCAGCTGGTGGTCGAGCGTGGTACGGGACGTGGAGCAGATCCGGGTACCTTTGCCGCCGGTAAGACCGGCACGAGCCAGAACAATCGCGATGCCTGGTTCGTCGGCTTCACGGAAGCCCTCGTCGTCGGCGTCTGGGTTGGCAACGATGACGACGCGCCGATGAAGGGAGTGACCGGCGGCGCCCTGCCAGCGCATATCTGGCGGGACTTCATGCGCGAGGCGACGAGCGAACCAACGTTGGACGGTGTGCGATCGACAGAAGCAGCCGTCGATGGCCAAGGCGCGCCGCAGTCCTGCAACATCACTGCCTGCTCGCGCAGCTACCGCTCCTTCCGGCCGTCCGATTGTACCTATCAGCCATATTCCGGCAGCCGACGGCTTTGCGAAAAGTGATGTGGGTGGGCAGAGATCGAACCGGTCGCCCAGCCTGACGCCGCTGTTTTCGATCGGCCGCAACGCCTCGAAGGGCGAGGTCGGCCATCGGCATCTCTCCCGGCAATGGATATTGGGACGGGTGCTGCTCGCGCAATTACCGCGTCGAACCGCGCGGAATAATGGTAAAGCCCAGGTCGGCCTTGTCTTCATCCGGCGGCTGGTCGCGGACGGCGCGCAGCAGCATGTCGGCGACGCGGTAGCCGATATCGTAGCGCGGTATATGCACCGTCGTCAGCGACGGCTCGATGAAGGCCGAGAATTCCAGATCGTTGAAGCCGCAGATGCCGAGCTCTTCAGGCACGCGGATGCCGCGCGCCTTGCATTCGATGAGGACGCCGAGCGCCAGTTCGTCGCTCTGGGCAAAAACGGCATCGACATCGGGTACGCGCTGCAACAGGCGGGAGAACAGCTCCCTGCCGAGGCCGGTGCGGCTTGCCGCCTCCCCGCCGATGATGAGATCGGGGTCGAAACGCCCGGCGTCCCGCATCGCGGCCTCATAGCCTTCGATACGGCGGCGCGAGCGGACATCGGCGCCCCGGCCGAAGAAGGCGATCCTCTTATAGCCCCTCGACAGAAGGAAGCGGGTGGGTTCGGCGCCTGCCGTATAATGATCGAGGCCGACGACCAGCTTCTGCGGTTCCTGGCTGAGATCGGTGATATGGGCGATGGGACAGGCAGCGCGCTCGATGAGCGGCAGAAGATCGCGATAGGATTCAGCGCCGGCGATGATGACGCCGGCCGGCTTCTGCGTCAGGAAGGATTTCAGCAGACCGGCCTCCCCCTCGCCATGGTTCAAAGTATTGGCATATTGCACGGTGAATTCGGTGTCGCGGAAGCGATCCTCGATGCCGACCATCAGGCCGGTGAAGCCGTATTGGTGCAAGGCGGGCGTGATGACGCCGACGATGCCATTGTGGCGGCCGGCAAGCGCCCGGGCGGCAAGATTGGGGATATAACCCATCTCCTCGACCGTGCGCAGGATCACCTCGCGCAGATCTTCCGAGACGATCTGAGGATTGCGAAGCGCACGCGAGATGGTGATCGGGCTGACGCCCACCTTCTTCGCCACATCGCTCAACGTCACATGCGCGCCGCGCTTGCCGTTGCGCCCCCGCTCAACTGCCTTGTTCATCGCCCCTCTTATGCCACCGCGAGACTCAGCAGCCCCGATTCGCAGTCTTCACTTCTGAAGAATAAATAATTTAGAGTCTACTAACATTTTATATTCGCAACAGATTCCGGGAATAGAATCTCGGGAAACGGCGGCGCGATCGTCTATCCGCAAGTTACGGGCGGATGTGGAGGTCGGATCACCGCGCCCTGGAATAAGTCCGTTTATTTGCGAAGGAAATCGCTGCGAAGAGTGCGCTGCGAGACAACGTCCCGGCCGGAATTTCCGGCGCGCGGCATCCCGGCCAAACACCTTCGGCACAAAGATTAAATTCCGGTCATTTCTTACAAATCGGCAATATAAAGATGATCAATATTTAATTTGTAAATCCACCAACCGCGATCATATGAATCCCGAGCGCGAATTCTTGCATTCGCCCGGTCGCGACCTAAACGACTGCGCTGCGATGAGATGAATTGGCGCCAACGCCATCCGACGCCAGGTCCCAAGACATGAACCACGACGCCATGGAACCCCGACGCCACAATCCAACACTCTCGCAAGGGACCATCACCATGTCACACATCCTCCGCAAACATCGCGCCGCAGCCCTGGTCGGGGCTGCCATCATCGCCGGCGCGGCATGCCTGCCCTTCACCCTCAACGCGGCGAATGCCGTCGCCTCGCCTGCGGATGCCGGCGGCGTCCTCGCCGCCGGCGGCTCCTTCGCCTCCATCGTCGACACCGACAAGCCTGCCGTCGTCACCATCACCACGACTGTGAAGGCGACCGATGTCAGCGCCGATCAGCAGTCGCCGATGGATGAGCAGTTCCGCCAGTTCTTCGAGGATCAGGGCATCCCACTGCCGCGGCAGGCGCCGAAAAACCGGCCCTCGCAGCAGGCAATGGCGCTCGGCTCCGGCTTCATCATCAGCCCGGATGGCGTTGTGGTCACCAACAACCATGTCATCGACAACGCCGTCGACATCAAGGTGACGCTTGATGACGGCACCGAACTGCCGGCCAAGCTGATCGGCACCGACCCGAAATCCGATGTCGCCGTCTTGAAGATAGAGGCGGGCAAGCCGCTGCAGACCATTGCCTGGGGCGATTCCGACCGGCTGAAGCTCGGCGACCAGATTCTCGCGATCGGCAACCCCTTCGGCATCGGCACCACGGTGACGGCTGGCATCGTCTCGGCGCGCGGCCGCGACCTGCACAGCGGCCCCTATGACGATTTCATCCAGATCGACGCGCCGATCAACCATGGCAATTCCGGCGGCCCGCTCGTCGACCGCAGCGGCAATGTCGTCGGCATCAACACTGCCATCTATTCGCCGAACGGCGGCAGTGTCGGCGTCGGCTTCGCCATTCCATCCGACGAGGCCAAGGCGATCGTCGCCAAGCTGCAGAAGGACGGCACGATCGATCACGGTTATCTCGGCGTGCAGATCCAGCCCGTGACGAAAGACGTCGCGGATGCCGTCGGCCTCGACAAAACAGGCGGCGCACTGGTTGCCGCCGTCACCGCCGATACGCCGGCGGCCCATGCCGGTGTGAAGCCGGGCGATATCATCACCTCGGTTGGCGGCGAGAGCGTCAAGACGCCGAAGGACCTGTCGCGGCTGGTGGCCGATCTTTCGCCAGGCGCCAAAAAATCTCTCGGCATCTGGCGCGACGGCAAGACGATCGATCTTAACGTCACCGTCGGCGGCAATGAGGATGGCCAGAAACAGGCCGCCGCCGAAAGCTCGGACAACAAGGGTGAGAGCAGCGGCCAGCCGAGCCTCGGCATCGGCCTTGCCGACCTGACGCCGGACGTGCGCCAGCAGCTCAACCTGCCGCGCGCCGTCAGCGGTGCGGTGGTCGCCAGCGTCGATCCCGACAAGTCGGCCGCGGCCGCCGGCATTCAGTCGGGCGATGTCATCGTCTCGGTCAACGACAGGCCGGTCCACAACAGTCGCGACGTCAAGACGGCGATTGCCGAGGCCGGCAAGGCCGGCCGCAAATCGGTGCTACTGCTCGTCGAACGCGATGGCGGCAAGACTTTCGTCGCCGTGCCGTTCGGTGCGGCCTGACGGCTCGAAGTCAAAGGAAAGCCCGTGAGAACGGGCTTTCGACCAACCGCCCCCCTCGCGTTCGGCTCTCGCCAATCTATTGCGTCGAATTGCTGCTGCGTCGGGAGATCACCCTCTTGGGTGCGTATGCCGCCGCAGTGAGCGGCGGTGACTGACGATCATCGTTCAGGCAGCCTGGTTCTTGGGAAGCGATAGCCGAGCGGTCGCCGCGATGGGTTGGCACCCGTGGGTGCCGTATACCGGCCAATTCGATAGGCCTTGGGCGGAGCGCCGCCGTCATCCTGCCATCTTACAAAGGACGCGTCTTCGATTGCTTGAGTGAGCGGCCCTGAACTCAATTGGGTTGCAAGATACATTCTCAGAGCCGACCTCAGCGCCGCCTCATCGACGATTCCAATCTGGAAACAATGAATGAGGAAGCTAGTCGCGCTGATCTCGCTGATATCAATCGCATAGGTTTCGCCGCCGCGGAAACCGGCCTTTCGAAGAATGCGCTCCAGCATTCGCAAATTGGTGACATCGAAAAACCGTTCAGATGTGGAAGACATGAAGTCCTCCTTTATTGGGGCTAGGGTTCACGCGCCCCAAGCGGCGGTGCCCTTATCGTGCCCGCCGATCGCTCAGCTTGCGCTCTTTGCCACATGGCCGCAACCTCATTCGCCGGCAGCCATTGATAATGTCGTCGCAAAACCCATTTTAGAGAGAGGAGGATACGCATCATGCAGTTCAACGGTGAAGCGACCCTCACAAGGCCGTCGGCATTGGCGGTTTCCGAACGACGTGCCCTTATAGATCATCTGAGTGAGGCCATCGGCCGCCTGGCTTACGGGCTGGCGGCTGATGGATTGCTCAATCTTGTGCCGTCTCTGCTTGAGATAAACAGCGTTCTCCGCGATATGACGGATGAAATTTCCCGTGCGGACCCTGTTTATTCCGACCAGATTATTGCCAGCACTGTGCGCTTGATCAAGACATCGGAGGCCTTGCTGGAGAACAGGGTCATCGTGCAGACTATCCATTAAGATCGGTTGGCCACTAAGATAGGCCATTGAGATCGGTTGACGGTCGCTACACGCCGACAGGCTTCAAGCTCGTGCTTCTCTGAGTGCATCCAGATCATCGTCGGCTCCCGGGCCCGCACAACGGCCCGCGCCCACCTCTAAGGATCGACCGCCATGGCACTTATCTTTCCAAACCGAAGCCGGAGCTTCGACGAAGTGCGAAAAGGCGTGCGCTTCACCGGCTATGACGGCATGTTCGAGGTCCGGTTCCTGGTCGAGGAAGGCGCACTCGGTGGTGCTATCACACAGAGTTCGTCCGAGGCCGCATACCTCAATGCCTTCGACGCCGCGCGTTCTTCCATTCAGGAGGCAGCATCGAGAGCCTATCAGCATCGACGCGGAAACAACTTCACGCTCAAGGCCGAAGATTTTCGTTAGAATATTTCCGTTTTCTCAGAACCACGGAAATGCTCACCTTTTTGTTCTGCACAATTCAGGACGCAGAACCGCGGCGACTGAAACGACGGTGGACCTGCGGCTGCCGGATGAGAGAGGGGCAAACATGGTTTCGACACGATACCGAACGAAAGACCTGAGGCTTGCACGTTGCCACATCGTGAAGGCGGCGCAACGCATTGCCCAGCAGGAAATGGTGATCGGGAGACTACGGCTTAAGGGCAGCCCCTCGGGATTGGCCTACGAGCTGTTGGGCAGGCTCTACGATGATCAACGGCGAAAGCTCGATCGCCTGAAGCTGATCGAAGCGATGGTCGAGGTAAAAGCACAGTCCTGTATGAGCGCGCCCCGTCCTCGCGGCACGCTCGCGCCGCCCTTGGCGATTGTGCGCAGCGGCGCGAGCTCCCTGCCTGACCGGCAATCGCGCACGCCTTGTAGCGCAGACGTTTGGCATCCATATCTGGTGTAGTGGCAGTTTGTGAACGGGCACCGCTTCGGGGTAGTTAGAAGTTCACCGGCCCCAAAGGAGGGCATCATGTCAGCCATGATAAAAATCCATTCGTGGAAAAGTCTGGCTCAGCATGCCGGGAGGCTCCGCTACATCGACTTTCTGGTGAAATTGACGCCGGCGATCAGCGTGGCTTTTATCATCTATGTCGTCTTCAAGGATGTGCTCTGGTAAGCGCTGCAACACCGTGGCGGGCCAAGACGCGCCTCGCTGCGCTTGTCGGACGAGGTCACTAACCCTGATGACGGAACTGGACAACGCAAATGCAGTTGCGAGAAATGGATGAACAAGATTGCCTCGCCTTTCTGGCCGGCCACACCCGTGGCCACCTAGCATGCCAGGGCGACCAATATCCCTATATCGTTCCCATCCACTATGCGTATGAAAAAGACCGGATTTTTATATTTTCGATGCCGGGCCTGAAAGTTGATCTATTGCGGGCCAATGCACCAGCCTGTGTTCAGGTCGAAGAATTCGGCGAAAACCGAACGTGGAAGAGTGTGCTTGTTCAGGGCACCTCTGATGAGCTGACCGATACGCCGGCCCGCCGTGACGAGCGCATCCACGCCTGGTCTCTTCTGCAAAAGCAACCGTTTTGGTGGGAACCCGGAGCGCTTGCGTTAAACTCGGAAAGCGAAGACAGTCCTGCTCCCTCCATATTCTTCGGCATTTCGATTGATATGGTATCTGGGAGGCAAGTGGTTTAAGGTGCAGCCTTCAGACCTGCCGTGCCCCCTCGATTTCGCAGGGCGGCGTTGCTGCACGATATATGGAACTCCACACAGACACGGCTAAGCGCTGTCCGATACCAGCCTTCCCATAGGGGCGCGGATTGCTTGATGCTTTTTACCAACGCCTGCTGAGCCAGCATCGCGTTTAGTGGCACGCGACCATCACGAAGGAAAACCATGAACCACGCACCCGAAAACGAGACGCTTTTCAACATCACCGGACATTTCGTACAGGAACTGAAGGACGTTCTTCAAAGCGAGAGCATCATCGAAGGCTCCGACTACGAAAACAGCGCTTTCGACGAAAAACGACGGGCGGAAGGGCGTCACCTGCTCACCTTCTACAAAATCGGCACCGCAGCTCAGGCAACCCAGATCTGGGAAAAACACACGACAGCTCGGTCGCATCGATAACCGGAACGAAGCCAGTCCGGCCGACGTTGACGGAATGCTGGCTCTCAAATCCTGATGAGACCATGCAGCTGGCGTGTCCTGCCATGACGCGCCACTCAGCTCGACAATTCCATGAAAGGAAATAGCATGACCGATGACAAAACCAAAAACGCGGCGACGACCGACGGACCCTACGACGTGATCTACTTCGCAAAGAAACATCGTATTTCCAATGAGGATGCCAAAGATATCATCGAAAAATATGGCGCCAATCGCAAAGAGGCCGATAAGGCCGGCCGCCGCACCAGCGCCTGAAAAAGGGAACAAGGATAGGGGGTTGCCAGGTGGGCAACTCTCACGGCTCCCGGCACTGGCTTGCGATGACACGATTCAGTGGACGAATTAACCCTACTGGCTTACCTTAATATCAGCATACGCTTGAATACATCAGGCCCTATGCCATCGTATCTTCAGGGTAACATCTGTGGTTCCTGAAGCAGCTCGCCGGAACCGTGGCCCGCCTCTCCTGAAGAGGCCGGCTTCCATATAGGCCGGAGCTCGATCATATGGAGGGTAAGCCATGAACAACGTCTTGGAATTTCGTCCCAAATGCCCGCATGTCGAAACTCTCGCCGACTGCCGGGAAGCGCTTGAACCTCTCGTCATGAAGATCCTCGGCGAGGCCGTCAGCAGGGGCTATCCGCCGGCGGAAGCCGCGATGGTGATCGCCGATATCGCCGACGATTATATCCTCATGCTGTCGCGCCAACTTCGGTATTGATTGGATTTGTGCGCTGCTGGGCGGAAGAGCACTTCCGCCATGAGAGATGTGGCAGTGGACCGCGCAGCGACTGCAGGGGCAGCAGTTGGTACAGGAGACAAGACCTGCTACGCGGTCCGTCGGCCACAACGTCAATATTTGTCGGAAGTTCCGCCCATATCGGCGCCGCAAATGAGCCTTTGCTCTCGCAAGTCGGCCGGAGGAACAAGCGGAAATTGCTTCGCTTCGCTTCAATCGCTAGACTGGTATGTGTCGGCGCTGACGAAAAACGAACGCGCATCATCAGCCCAGCAAAAAACCCCGGCAGAGCGGGGCTTTCGGCGGGTTTCGCGGGATAATCACCATAAACGGCCCTGCATGAGCAACAGAATCGGCCGTAGAAACCGGAAAACGGGATCATCTCCCCTCCCCTTTCCGCGGTTCGCTCAATCTTTGAATCATCACCGTAACGCAGCGTGAAAGATCCTCTGCCTGAACCGCGACCGTTGCTAACGCCACCGCGGCTGTCTCGGCGGCGCATTGGCCTGGATTTCATGCAGCGGCGCCCGAACCCCGAGAAGTTTCTTCAGCTTCTTTTCCTCGGCCGGACCGATCCCGAACTTGCGGCAATGTTCTGCAACATCATGCTCCCGCGGACCGGCGATGCGAACTTGGCGATTGTTCATGTTTTTCATGACCGTTTCCTCCTGAGAGGGAAACCAGCACGATGCGAATTGGTTCGTTAGCAAAGTCTAAATTTTGGTATTACTTACTCCCTGTTCAGCAAAAATGTATCGATCGTCAAGCAGCGCAGTAACTTAGGCGAGCTCAACTGATCTTCAACCAATGCCTCAAGGCCGCCACCGCACCGTCGCTCGCATAGGCAATCATCCCGCCGACCGTCAGCCCGGCAAAGGCAATCAGCCCCGAAATGCCGTAACCGATCGATTTCATCCGTTTCCATTCTTCCAGCGCCGGCGCCACCGTCTCCTGGTTCTTCTCGACGGTCTCCTTGAGGCTCTTGATCTCCTCGCGGATCTGGGCGTCGACACCGCCGCTGAGCGCTGCCCTGGTATCGAGATGTGCGATCTGCCTTGCCTGTTCGTCGAGCCGGGTGTGGATCACGGCGCGGCTGTCATGAGCATTGGCCTTTTCGTCGCTGACCTCGTTGCGCAGCAGCGCGACGTTTTCCTCGATGCCGGTCAGCCTTCCCTCGACGCGCCCGAGAGCGCGGAGAATATCGTCATTGGATGTCATGGATAGAACTTCGCCTTTTGCGATTGAGGCAGACGGCTGACGAAACGCAGGACGCCATAGAGAGCCGGGTGAACGAAATCGGCGGCCGTATAGGCGTGACCGAGCAGGGCGGCGTTATCCTGCACGTTGGTCGCCAGCACTTCGGCGACGCGGTAGTTCGCCGTGCCGTCTCCCAAATCCGTTCGGTCTACCAGCGTCCGGCTGGTCCAGAGCCCAGGCTGATATTCGAACATGATGCGCGCGCCGAGCTTTGTCGTGTTTGGCAGGCGCATCGTGTCCCATGTCGTCACGCCATCTTGGTTGCCGGGATGGCCGATGACGTTGCCGAGCGGCGTTAATTCGGCCGCCGATCCCTTCGTCGGATCACTGTCCGACATGAAGGCCGGCACGATATCAATCGTCTTGGCGAACCGCGACGACGCGATGAGTGACGCGTTCATGCTGGCAAGCGTCCCCGTGACCGGGTTCCACAGCGCCGACGTCGCGCTGTAGCCGGCGACCGTGCGGCCGCTATCCGACGATCCCGCCATGGTCGGCAGAATGGTCATGCCCACCATATGCGCGCCGGGATACCGGGCGATGATCCGATCATCGAGCCCGAACTTGCGCGACTGCCAGAGCGAAAGCGTCGTGTTGTTGTCGTTGCGGCCGCCCTGGTCGAGGCAGAAAGTCCAAATGTCCTTGCCGCCGTTGAACGTCGTCTTGATGGCGTCGATCATCACCCATCGCTTGGTCGCGTTGGTGGCAAGCTCGAATTCGTTATGCTCGCCAGGCACGCCCATGACGAGCGGGACAGTGCTCCCCCATACCTGGTCGCGCTGGTCGAGCCATCGCCGTATCATGCCCATGTTGCCGCGCTCGTCGGCCGACGCGGCGATCTCCTGCCGCTCGATCAGGCTGTCGCCGACGACGAGTGGAACCGGCCGGCCGTCCCATCCTTTCGCCAGGACAAGCGCGGGCCCGTAAGCCTGGATCTGCGAATTGGTCGCGTTGCCGATCGTGTTGTAAAGGCTGTCCGGATCGAGCGCCGCCGTCGACGCCGCGTTTGCGGCCGCCAGCGCCTGTACAGACGCCAAGTCGGCCGCGCCCCAATACTTTTCGCCGCGATGGCGCTGGATGCGATAGGAGCCGCAGCGCTGCGCACCCTCTGCGCCGTGATAGACCGTCCGGACGCCAAAGATCGACCATGCCGGCAGAGCAATTGGCAGTATGACCTGCCCGTAAACAATGCCGGTTGCGGCGGTGACCGTCGCCGGCACCAGACCGCCAAACAAGATCGGGTATTCCGTGCCGTTCGGCATCACGAAGAACGCCTCGTCGATCACGGTATCGGCGTTCGGAGACTGCGTTTCCTGCGGCGCATTGCCGCCTTCGGTCAGCGCGAAGCCGACGAACGGGATAAGGAAGTCGTTCGTCGGATAGTCGGGCGAGCCGAAGAACAGCTTGGTGCATTGGTAATTCAGCCCGGCCGGGAACGTCCATGGCGTGGCGATCGCGCCGGTTGGCCAGCGCGTTCGCGTCGCCGCCGGCATGTAGCGATCAGGATCCGGCACCCAAGGCGGTGGCGCCAGGACAGCTCCACCCCTCGGATACGTCAGGGCAAGCGAGATGCCGTTCATCATGGGCGGGCTCCATATCTGGTGGTGAGGTCGGCGTAGAAGCGAACGGTGCGCCCCTGGCGGGCATTGGCGCGGTCGAGCGCCTGCCGCTCGCGGGCGAGGATGGCGATGACGGGCTCGCCCTCCACGACAGGCGCATGCGCTTCCTGCCTCAGGAGATCGTCCGGCAAGGGCGGCAGCGCCATGCCGGCCGCGGCCTGCCCCTTCGTCACCGCCGCCCTGTTCAGCCGCTCAGTGGCGGAGCAGCCACTGACGATCAGCAGCAGTGACAGCGCAAGCGCGGTTCTTTTCCGAAAGCTGAAGCTCATAGGATTGGATCTCGGTTTCGAGTGTGTCTCTGGCCGCCTGCTCCGACGCTTCGGCGGCGGCCAAGCGCTTGCGGTGCTCTTCGATGGCTTGGGACGCCGCATTGCGCTGGCGCTCCATCTCGGCGGCTCTTGCGTCGGCTGCGCTCTTCTCGGCCAGCAGGATATAGCCGGCCCGCGCCTCGCGGGCCGCCGAGGGATAGCCGATCGAAACGGCATAGAGGTGATAAAGCACCAGGCCGGCGGCGATGCCGGCGCCCATCTTGAGCGTGTCGAGGAGGGAGAACATCAGATGCCCTCGAGGCAGAAGGCGCGCTCTTTCTGCCGGCGCCGGGTGAGGCCCGGAAAGGTGATGCCGGCGGCGCGGTTCCACTTCAACAGCGCCTCGCAGCCCTCGGCCGTCCTGCCCTGGTTGATGAGCCTGATCGCGCTCGAGCCGCAGGCCGCCGTAACGCCGACATTATAGGCGAACGAGGTCAGCGCCACGAAACGCGCATCCGGCAGCGGCACGCGCACGCAGCGTTCGACGCCGCCGGCATAGGACTTGAGTTCCAGCGCCAGCAGCGCCTTGCATTGCTCCACCGTCTTGTGGTCGCCGGGTTTGACGCCATTGGTGCTGCCATAGCAAATCGTCCATGGCTGCCCCTTTGTGGCAGGATCGGGATAGGCATTCTGGCGCAATCCCTCGAACGAGCCGACGAGCGCCACAGCCATGGCCGCGGCGGCACTACCCTTCTGCAGGCGGTTTGCCATTCATTTCTCCTGAGATTTTCTGCTGAACGAAGATGCGGGCGACGATCGCCGCCACGGCGAAAAGGCCGGTGATCGCCGACATGGCGAGCTGGATGTAGAGGTTGCGCGACACCCAGGTTGCGGCGAAGAAATTGATGACGGGCTCAAGCACGATGAAGAGCAGCGCCAGCGCCATGAGGCGGACGGACCAGGCGTGCCGCAGCACAGCGCGCCAGTTGTGGACGAGCATGGGTGTCTCCAGATTGTGATTAAAATATAAGTACCGAGAGGTACACTAATGGTTGTCTATTGCGGATGCTTTCGCTTAACGGTTACGTTAGCGACATGCGATCATCCCAGACACCAAACAGAATTGAAGGACTGGATACCGTGAGGGCAGTTGCAGCCCTATCGGTAGTGTTCGCTCACCTTATCGGGCCATCACTCCCCGGATGGGCGAGGTACATTTTCACCGGCCACCCCGCCGTTATCGCCTTCTTCGTGGTTTCAGGCTTCTGCATTCATTACCCATACCGGCGGCGGGAGCTCCGAACCGCCCCGTTCCTCGCCGGCCGGTTCCTTCGCATCGTGCCGCCGTCCGCCGTGGCATTTGTCATGGCTCAAGGGCTGGGCATCAGGGCATACAACCCCATCGACGGCTTCATTCTCTGGTCCGTCGTCTGCGAAGCGGTTTATTATTGCCTTTATCCGCTGTTCCTCCCGGCGGGTCGCCGCATCGGCTGGCCGCTGATCATCGCTGCTTCGGTCATCGCCTCGTATGGCGTCGCGATCGGCGTAGGCCCAGATCAATACGGCAATGCCAAATCTTACGGGCCGCTGCTAAATTGGATTGTCGGCCTCCCCGCTTGGCTGATCGGCTGTTATCTCGCCGACAACTTCGACCGTCTGAAACTCGCCGGCAATGTGTGGCTCTGGCGCGCTGTCACAGCCATGACTGCGTCCGTCCTATATTGGGCAACGATCAACACACCGGCCGGCTTCTACCTGACCATGACCCCATTCTCCGCGCTGGCGGCCTGCTGGATCATGGCAGAGATCAGGAGTGCGGCAGACCGAGGCCCCGTAAGGACGCTTGAAGCCATAGGCGCCGCCTGCTTCTCGATTTATCTCGTCCACGTCATCGCGGCGACCGCTGTTGAATGGTTGGTAACGCCGCCGATCGTCGTCTGCACTCTTTCACTTGCGCTGGTTTATCCGTTCTATCGTTGCATCGAGAAACCGTGCCACGCCGCCGCACGCCGGGCCAAGGTAAAGTTGGAGCATTTGGAGGCTCGAAGCCGCTTGGAAGAAGGCGTCGATTTTGGTGCTGAAAAATCCCTGTAATGCAAAAGGCGGCCCCGTAGCGCCGCCCTTCCGTGACCTCAAAGGATCGAAGCCGGCCTGCTATTTTGACAGAATATAGCAATGGAATGCACTGCGTTCGTCGTTAATGGCGCCCATAGCCGCGAGGGGAGTGGCAAACATTTTGAGAGCGTTTACCCACTCAGCTTTTATACCAGGCATCTTCTCGTGATCGACGCCATCAACCATCTTCATGAGCGCCGGGAACATCGGCCGAAAACCAATGTCCCAGGTCTGGATTATCGTCTTCGGCAGGTGCTGCGAATGATGTGAAACCGAAAGTTCCGCTCTAGCGAAAATCTCTCGCCAATCCTCATCGGATTTCGATTGCTTGATATTGTCGCTCAGTCTGCCTCGATCAAGAAGTTCAAGCCACTTCCATCGCTCGTCTTTCGTCTCAACGTACAATGAGTTGTAGAAACTGTACTCTGGAAGCGTGTCGTTGGGGAGCATCAGGCATATCTTGCCGCCCGGCACCAAAACTCGCCTCAGCTCAGAAATGACCTCGGCTGGGTTATCAAGCCAATAGACGATGTTCGAAAAAATTGATCCAAATGAATTATCTTCGAAAGGCAGAGGCGCATTTCCATCCCCTTCGACGGTTTCTTTGTAGAAGTTTAGCGCCGTCGCCTTTCGCAACAGATTGGCCTTATGATCGAAGCCAACGTTTATCTGGTACGAAGGAGCGCTAGCGACGAGAGCATCGTAACTATCATCGTAGGCGTCATAGACGTCTACATTTTGATAAAATCGATCAAGTCTCTCCGTCTTTTGGAAAGCATCGAACTCTGCAGTGAACCGCCCCCCCGCTCTTATGAATGAAAAGATGCCGTCTCCGCATCCAAAGTCTAGCGATCTGCCTTCGAATTCGAAGCGCTTCATCGCCTCAATATCCAAATACCTCCAGACAGCGGTTTCAGGCCGGAGCCAGAACACGCTTAACAACTGTTCTAAAATCGAAGTCATCTGATCCCCACTGCCGCACATTTCGTTCCTGGGCTATACGATGGACGGCCGCCTGGTTCAACGTGGATATGCGAGTGCCCTGCGTGAAAGCCGGGATACGAAGCTGCTGTCCTTGCCGAAGGTTCCGCTATAGCCGAAGGCATCCTGCGTTTCCCGTCCCGCCCAGCCACCCATGACTTCATGACGTCGCGCAGACCAGCGCGGCGGCGCAGGAGCTGGAATGTCATAAGGAATTATGCAGTCCTCCCACACGGAAAATAGAAACCGTCGGTCCACATCCATATAGTGCCGGCTGCGCCCCCGACTTGGCGGATCTGCTTGTTCACGTTTGTCCATATATCCGCTGAGCCGATGGCATAGTTGCTGGCAACCTGTACAGAGCCCACGTTGCCGCCGTCATTGCCAATGCTTGCAACCAGGATTCCCTGAGATGGGTCTGAAAAAAGCGCGGAGGCTGTCGTAGCGGTGGAAGTATACTGGAATCTCAATTTTGCTTTAACCTTCACCCCATTTGGCACTGTCAGCGCTAGGAGTGCCGAAGTGGGAGAGATAGCGGCGCCGGTAGCATCTTTGACCGGCGTAACGAAAGTATATTCGTCACGCGGGTACATCACGAATTGCCGGATGAGCGAGCTGGCATCGGTCAGCACCACGCCGATGCATTTGACGATGCTATAGCCGGTGAGCAGCGTTGTGGCGATGCCGCCGATCGTCGCCGAGGTCGAGAGAACAATGTCGAAAGACAGGTCTGCGTCCTTGCGCAAGGCATATGCAAAGTAGGTCGCATTCGCCGCAACGGCGCCGGCGTCGAGGCCGCCGGCGCCGGTGCCAGCCGCAAATGTTCCCGTCACTCGCTTCCGACGTTGCGCTGGAAACGAAGCTCGATCCCGTCCTGGCAGATCCTGCAGCAAAATCGATATGCGTATTCGGGCTGGCGCCGTTGTTAGAAAGGGTGAGCCCGACAATGAAATCGCCGACCGCCGAACTGTCGGCTTTGCTCTGGATCCTGGCGAAGAGCTTGTTGGTGAAGAAAGCGGCGCCGGAACAGATGGTTTCGACGCTGTAACCGTCCTTGAGAATAAGCGTGGCTGCGCCGTCGATCGTCTCCGAACCATTCGGGTCGATCGTCACATCCCCGCCATCGGCGATGACGCAATAGTGCCAGTTTGCACCGAGCGTTGCCGCCGCGGTCAAAGTGAGCGTGGCTGCCGCGGTAAAGCGATGGACGGCGTTATCGTCGGATGCGAGCGCGGTGTAATCGCCTGACTTCACCGCATAGACCAGATCCTGATCGAATGCGACGTCGACGCCGTTCTGGGCAAAGCCGAGCAGGCCGCCGCCTTTCAGATAGAGGCCGGTCTGCGGGGTCGAGGCGAAGCCGACGCCCGGCGCGGACACGGTTCCGCCTGCGGCCTTGAGCGGTGCGATCATCGGCGCCGAACCGTCGCGCGGCAGCGAATTGGTGATTTCGTTGCCGAGGTCGGTTGTCAGCGCGTTCCACGGCGCCGGGTCGATGACCTGGCCGACGGAAGGTGTCGTGCCGGCGGGTTTGGAATAGACGCCGGTTGATGGATTTCTGGGCATTTACCTTGCTCCGAAATGAAAAGGCCCCGCGATTGCGAGGCCTGAGATCGAGTATTGTCGGCCGCGGAAACTGATTGATCGCGATCCAAGCGAACGTTCGCATGTTGCCGCCCTTAACCGGCCTACCAGAGGCCACTTTGCTGCCGGGCAAGGAGCGCACGCACGAGGGCGGCCGCCGCCGGTTCGCGCCCTTGATTCATCGTCTGCCGCGGATTGCGAGAGTCCGGCTTCGATGTTGGAATGGGCGGGTTGTCAGGCAGGGCGTAAGGATCGGCGGCGCCGTCAGTCTGGTACTGCGGCAGAAAGCTCTTTGCTCTGGCGAACCGATTTGCGGCCTCCTGGTTCCCCGGAACATTGTAATCTCGAAAAGCCCAAGCCCTGTTCATCAGGCGTTGCGCCTCCTCGAGCGATTGAGCCGCGTTCAGCCTGGCGATCAGGCGAGGGTCCTCCTGCAGGAAGAACTCGGCCTGTGTCTGCGGGCTGATCGAACCCGGCTTTTCGCCCTTGGCGGCGGCGAAGTCGTAAAGTGCCTGCAGTCGGGTGTTGCGCCACGACATGATGGCGCCTGATCTGCCGGGCTTTCCGCTCTTGCTTGGGTCGGACCAGGAACTATTGGCTCTCTTGGCCGAGAACTGGCTTTCGGACTGGCCCGTCGAGGCGATAGCCGCAAGACCATAAGGGTTGGTCACCTTGATGATCGATCCATCCCGCTGCTTATAGCCGTTCTTGATCGTGCCCATGAAGCCGTCGAAGACATCGGCGTCGACGGGTTGCTGGCTGGGAGTACCCCTTGTCGCCTGCCGATCGTGGCGGCCGGGTTTCGGTGTGGGAACGGGCACTTTGCCCGTTGGAACGAAGGGATCGTCGCCAGGCCGCTGGGGCGCGGTCGCGGGCTGCTGGCGGCGCTCGTCCGTCGTCATCTGCGGATCGGGATATTCCGGTCGCGGCGTCGGAATGGGCACCTTGGTCCTCGTAGGGACGGCATGCGCGGTCCCAGCGGTCTGTGCCGCGATCGCCGCTTCAATCATGCCGTCGGGATAAAGCGCGCCCGACGTCCCCTGCTCCTGCGTGATGAGGGCGCGAACGAACTTCTTTGCCATGGCCTGGTCGTCCAGGCGCAGATCATCGTCAGGGCCAATGCCCATCATTTGCGCGACGTTGGCAGCCGCCGTAAAAGACTTAGGCGTCCAGCCCATATCGCTGGCAATCATTTGGTTCGGCGTCAGCATGCCTTTTCGATACTTCCTCATGATCTGCCAGAAATTGTGCCGCATGCCCGCTTCCGGCGAGGCATAGACGACTTGCGGATCGCCCTGGTCGGTGTTCTCGGAGGGGCCGATGATTCCTGGGCCATGCTGCCCGGCGTATTTGAGATTGGCGGGATTGTTGTTGCGCATGCCGGGCGGTAGTTCGGCGCGACGAACGGGATCGGACAGAATCGTTCGAAGCTCTGCCCCGTCGTTTGCGGATCCGGCGGCGTCACCGACAGCAGCCGGTGCCGCGGGCTGTTGGCGGCGTTCGTCCGTCGTCACCTGCGGGTCGCGATATCCGGGTCTCGGCGAGGGAATGGGTCCGTTGTCAGGCAACGGAGCGAAGGCATCGTCGCCTGGTTCATCGGCCGCCAACGGCTGCTCGCGGCGATAGTCGGTCGTAACCATCGGGTCGCGATAAGGCCGCTGCGTCGGAATGGGAGGATTGGCAGGCGGTGCGAAGGGATCGTCACCAGGCTGGTCGGCCGCCCGGCGATAGTCCGTCGTGACCATCGGGTCGCGATAGGGCTTCGGCGTCGGAATAGGCCCGTTGTTGGGCAGCGGCGCGAAGAGACCGGCGCCGGGCTGGGCGGCGGGGGCCATGGGCTGTTCGCCGCGATCGTCCGTCGTCATCAGCGGGTCGAGACTGGGTCTTTCCGGCGGAACGGGCCCGTTGTCGGGCAGCGGCGCGAAGGGATAGTCGCCCGCATCGCCGGCCGGCGCCGCGCTGCCCTCGCCGCTTGCCTGCTGCTCCTGCTGGCGGATCACCAGTCCGCCCAGGAGGGCCTGGACAAGACGCGCGGCCCCTTGCCAGGGGGATTGTACGGGGCCTGAATCCATGCCCTGCTGCAGCATGGCATCAGCCAGCTGCTTGCGCCGGTTGCTGATGTCGCCCTGTGTCTTGCCGGTATCGCCGCCGAAAATGAATGACGCTAGTGACATTGGTCCACTGCCCTTTCGTAGAAGACGCGGTCGAAACCGTCTGTCTGGATGGATTTTTCACAGATTATTGAACGCGAGGCCGATCCGGATCGGACCGTCGTCCCTGTATCGGTGGGGACCGATCGGCACGCCGTTATCCCGCTGATGTCCTAATTCAGCCGTCAGTCCGGCGCGTCGGCGCGCCCCCGAAGAACAGCGACAGGAAGCCGGGAGAGGCGGGCGCTGGTTTGGAAGGCTGGGCTGTCGAAACGCCGGCACCTTGACCCGCGCCTGCCTGCTGCTCCTGCTCCTGCTGGCGGATCGCCAAGCCGCCGAGTCCTGCCTGCGCCAGCCGTGCCGCGCCCTGCCAGGGAGATTGCACCGGGCTCGCATCCATGCCCTGCTCCAGCATGGCGTAGGCCAGTTGCTTGCGTTTGTCGTCGATGTCGCCCTGGGTCCTGCCGGTATTGCCGCCGAAGATGGTTGGGATCATGCCACTGCCCTTTCGTAGAAGACGCGATCGAAGCCGTCGGCGTGTTCGAACACCGCGTCCGGATGGATTTTTCGCACGTCGTCGGACATCAGGCCGATCTGCATCGGGCCGCCGTCCTTGTAACGGAAGGCGTAGACCGGCAGCCCATTATCCAGCGTGCCAACGCGCTTGATGTCCTCCTTCAGCCGGCGGTCGGATTTCGCCCAGCCGCCAAGGAGTGTTCCGCCGAGCCCGAAAAGGCCGCCCATCGCCGCGTTGGACTGGGCGACCTGGCGGTCGTAGATGCCCATTTTCTGGTTGAAATTATCGTTGATCAGGCCGGCCTGGTCGACGTTCGGCAGCTGCGTCGTCGGGGTGTTGACGTAGCTCGGCTGGTGGACCTGCGATCCCGACATCAGCGCCGAAATCTCGTTCAGCGGCTGGTTCCGCTCTGTCAGGATCGAATTCTGGGCATTCGAATACATGTCGCCGAGATACTGGTCGGAGGCGGCCTGCTTGCGGGTGGAAAAATCGCGCATGGCGTTGTCGTAAGCCGCCGAGCCCATCGCGATGCCCTTGTCGGCCAGGCTCTGGTCGAGGCTTGCCTGGTCGCGGTCCCACTGGTTGTTGAAGCCGGACCGCCAGTGATTATTGACATATTTGTCGACATTGCCGGCGCTCAGATCGACATTGGTGCCGAGAATGCCGGAGATCTTACCGGTCTGGTCGTTGGCAAGCCTGGCGAGGCCGAGTTGCGTCTGCTGCGTCTGGTCGTAGATCGCCTGGTTCTGAGGCGAATAGGTCTGATAGGCGGAATAGGTCGGCAACTGGTAGCTCTTGCCGTTCTGGTCTTTCATCGTCTGGTAGCCGCTGACCTTGTATTCCAGCGAACCCTCCGGCGTGTACTGGTTGGTGTGGCTCAAGCCGGCATTGGCGATGGCGGTGTCGACGTTGGTGGCCGTCTGTGCCGCCGCGGTCTGCGTCGGATCTGGGGCCTTCGGGGCCTTCGGCGTGGAGACCATAGGGGAAATCCTCCTTCATGATTGCGTAAAGCAGGCCGTCGCAGTCGCCGAAATAGGCTTGCTGGCGGCCTTCCAGCTGGGCGCCGAGCCTTGCGAGCATCGTCTGGGCGTCAAGGTTGTCAGCCCGTGTCCTGGCGGTTGCGCGCCGGCAGGCGAGCTGGTGCACGACATAGTGAAAGACCGATCGCATCAGCGTCCGCGTCAGCCGGTCGGCGGCAAGCGAGACCTCGACGTCATGCGCGGTCCAGACGTTGAAGACGAAGCCGGCGATGATCCGGCCGCGGTCGACATGGGCGAGCGTGGTGTAAGGCGGGTGGAAGCTGACGCCGATCCGGCCGCCGACCCAGGCAGCGATTTCCTCGCGCGGTTCGGAGACGATCAAATCGGGGTGCCTCTCTCATAAAGCACCGAGCCGCCGACGACGGCAGCTTCCGAGACCGAGCCTGAGGAGCCGGAGATCAGCGCGCGGATCGTCGGCGCCAAGGCCGAGCCGGCGCCACCGGCGGAAGCGAATTTGCGCACCAGCGAAACGCCGGGGAATTTCGAGACGCCCCAGACCGCCGCTCCCCATTTCGCCGCCGCGTTGTTTTCGACGGATGACAGCAGCGCTGTGGGAATCTTGGTCTGGTAATCCACCGAGATCCCGCCATACATCAGCGAGGAAACGCCGATCTGCGCCGTCACCCCGATCAGCTTCGAGAGCTTGGTCGAAAGCCCGTCGCCATATCGGCTCCAGGCGCCGACCATCAGCGCGTCGATCGCCACGCCATTGTCGTTGGCGCCGACCTCGGCCTCGTAGACCGTGCCGTCGCCGGCGCCGAAGAACAGCCGGTCCTGCCACGTCGCCCAGCAGGAGGCCGGCATGCCGACGAAGCGGCACCAGGCGCCGGTTTCGGTGTTCATCACATATTGATAGGGGCCGAAGGAGGACGGCAGGTTGACGATTGCCATCTGCCGCGCGGGGAAGCTCGAAAGCTGCCATTCCTGCGAGGTCGTGCCGGTCGCCGCCACCGTCTCGCGCCATGTCGGGCCGATCCTCGCGGTAATCGCCCCGAGGCTGGTGGCGCCGCGGTCGAGCTGCACCGCCTTGGTGATCGGCACGATGCCGTCGGTCGTCATGATCGCCAGATCGGCGCCGACCGAGAGCAGGCATCGGTCGCTGCCGAGCGGCCGGCCGAGCTTGAAAGTGCCGATCAGCCCCCAGTTCGAAACGCTCGAAGGATCGGAGCCCTGGAAGACGATCACCTCGCCTTCCGAGGAGATCAGCACCAGGCATTGCTGCAGTCCTGTCGAAACCGGGATCGTCCAGACGTTGATCGCTACCAGCGTACCGCCATATTTCATGTTGCCGCCGACCGGCAGAACCGTGGCCGCACCGCTGACGGCGTCGGTGGCGAGATACCAGACATTGGTAGAATTCTTCTCGATGAACCAAAGGCGCGAACGATAGGCGGTGACCGCGATCAGCAGCGACGAGTCCGATATGCCTGATATCATCGTCGAGGCGACGTAAGGGGTGGCCGCCGCGCCCTTTTCCAGCTGCGCATTGGTGACCGTTCCCGTCACGGTGACGACAAGCGTGCCGGCCGCCGGCGTGAAGGAAAGCGAGACGCGGTTGTTGACGCCGGTGCCGTTCAACGTGCCTGAGAAAGCGCCGGAGAGCGTGACCGAGCCGGTGCCGAAGAAGCTCAGCGTATAGGCCGTGTTGCGGACGGCAACGTTCTGGGTGGCGAGCGCTGCTGTGCCCACCAGAAAATTATTGGTCCAGGAGGTGCCGTTGAAGATCAGCGGCGTGTCGAGGCCATTGACGAGACGCAGGAATTCCTGGCCGGCCGGGTTGGTATATTGCTGCACCGACCAGTGGGCGCTCGCCATGCCCGAGACGACGGGCGCACCGGCAGCACCCCCAACTGTGACGTCGAAGATCTTGTCGCCGGCGGCGGCAAACAGCCTGTTGCTGACGCCGGAATAAGGGATGACCGTCTGCACATCGCCGCCGAGGCCGGTGGAGAAGGCGAGAAAACCATAGCGGGCGCGCACGCGGTTGGCCTCGGGAAAGAAATTGTCGAGCTGAAACGCCGCATCCGCAGGCATATCCGCCATCTCGACATCGGTTCGCCAGCCGCCGATTGGCGCGATCCAGTCTTTGCTCGGCGAAACGCGGCCGGTGCGCCCATTCGGAGGGACAGGTCTGCGGGTCATGGATTTGCCACCGTGATTGTGCCGGGCCAATAATTCTCGGGCGCCCCGTTCCTCGCCGGCAGCGAGAGATCGACGGGGCTGGCGGCGCGGTCGGCGCCGATCGCCGCTTCCTTGGATCGCTCGAAACCGGCAAGCTCCTCGCCGTAATCGAGGCCCTTGGCCCGCTTCCAGCGCCAGATCAGCGAGAGTTCGAGGAGGTCTTCGGGAAGACGGGCGGTATCGGTGTCGTTGGCCCAGGTGCCAGCCGTCGCCGCACCGCCATTCACCGCCACCCAGAAGCCGGAGATATAGGCATATTCGATCATCTCGCCGGCAACGTTCGGGTAGATGTCGAGCTTGCCGCCGGCGATGCGCCAGATCTGCGGCACCGGGTTGGCGTTGAGGATCGTCTGGCGCTGCCAGGTCTGTGGCTCGACGGGGCCGTTGAGCTGCCAGAGGCGGGCGGCATTCCAGATCTTGGCATTGGCGGCGAAACGGTTCCAGTCGGCGGGCGGCTCGGCCGGCTCCGGATTTGCACCGGTCGCTGCGAATTGCCGCCGCACCATCAGCGCCGACCAGTCATGCTCGCGCATCAGGTCGCGGCCGGCGCGGGTGGAAAGGATGCGCAGCTGCATGATCTGCGGATCCGCCGAGGACATGACGGCCGTCGGCGGATCGAGGTCGATTTCCGCGCAGACGTTCTGAATGATGGTCAAGAGCGACATGCGCGGATCTCCGGTTCAGAGCAGTTGGCGTGGCGGGTGAGGTGAATTTGCGTGAGGGTTGAGACCCGTGGCTCAACCCCGGTCGGTGCCCGAAGGGTCGGATGAGCGGGCGTCTTGTGTCAGCGCTTCTTCAGGCTGCTTGCCGACCTCGGGACTTGCCGCCGTTTTCGTTTTCGAACGCCTCGAAGCGGGCGGCCATCTCCCGCATCTGCTCCTGCAGGCGGGTGACTTCATCCTTCAGCCGCTCGTTTTCGGCGGCAAAGGCCGAGGCGGCGCTGGAGCTTTCGGCGGTGGCGAGATAGGCCCGGGCGGCAGCGGTCAGCTCGTTGGCGCCCATGCCGATCTTCTGCTTGGCGGTGTCGGAAAGGGCGGCGAGCTGCTCGACGGTGTAGATATTGACCGCCTCCAGCTCCTTGATCTGGCTGGGCTTCAGATAGGGCCATTGCGAAAGCGGCGTGCCGGTCAGCTGCTCGCGGGCCGCTGCCCCTTCCTTGAACCGCTTATAGGCGTCGGCAAAACGCTGTTTGTCGTTGTCGGTCACCTCGCGGTAGACCTCGGTGTGTTTGTCGCCTGATATGAAGATGCGGACGAATTCCTTATCGGCAAAAATCGGCCGGCCTTCCTTCTCGGTCAGAAAGGTCTGTTCGACCGGCTCGAGGCTGAAGGAGGCGTAGATTCCGGTGTTGTCGGGCATGTGCTGGTCTCGCTGTTGATGGCGGGGAGATGCGGGCGCCGAAGCGCCGCTGTGATGTCGTGTCCGGCGTGTGCCCCTCACCCTAACCCTCTCCTCGTCAAAACGGGGAGAGGGTGGCGGCAGCCGGATGAGAGGCACGCCACGCGGATAGAGGTCGGTGAAGCGGGCGCCGAAACGCCCACCGATTGCTTAGTTCACCTTCGACAGAAACGGCCGCATCAGCGTCGCCTCAAGCACACCCGTCGCCGTGATGGTGATGCCCGTGCCGTTGGCCGTGGCATTGGCCGAGAGCGTGATGCTCTGGACGACGCCGTTCGGGCTGTAGGTGATGCCCGAAATCGTCGTGCCGCCTGCGATGCCGGTGCCGGAAACCGCGGCGCCGATGAACGGGCCGGAACCGGCGCTGAGCCCGGCAATACCCGTCAGCAGGTTGGAGCCGTTGACCGTCGTTGCCGTAAACGTCTGGTTGGCGGCGGCAAAGTTGACGTTGGCGATCGCCTTGGTGGTGGCGGTGGCCGAGGCCGGGGCGCTCGCCTGGCCTGCGGTGGTAGTGGTTTCGGCAACGACGAGGGCCGCCGTTGCGGTCGCCACCTGCGACGGCGCCTGGCCGTTGCGCTGCAGCCAGATATAATAGGTGCCGGCGGCAAGGGTGATGGCACCGACCGGGCCGCCGGTCAGCGTCGGCGGCTGGGCCGCACCCGAAAAGACGCCGCAGCGCTGGCCGACGACGGCCGCCGCCGTGGTCAGCAGCGAAGCGACGTAATCCCGGGTCCACTGGAACCACTGGCCGGGCTGAAGGGTCGTCTGCGACGCCAACACCAGCTGGCAATAGACCCATTCGGATTCACGATCGCCGCCGGCAATCGCGCCGAGGGCGAAGTTCGGTCCAGGAATACCGGAGCCGGAAATGATCGGGCCTTCGACGACGAACGGGTTCGCGCCAAGACGATCGGACTGGATTGAAGCGATCGACATTTGCTGTGTTCCTTTCGTTCGATCAGGCGAACAACACGCCCTGCAGGAAGGCGTTGTTCATGGTGAGGTTGCCGGCAAAGCCCATGAGCTGGACGAAGGCATCCTGGTTGGTGTTCATGCGCTCGTCGCCGATCGGCGCCATGTCACGGTCGCGGTGGGGGCGGTAGAATAGGTATTTGGTGTTCAGGAAGAACATCTGGTTGAGCGGCGCACCGCCGCCGAAGCCGCCGTCGAAAATCACGTCGGCGCCCATGTATTGCAGCGACTGGAAGCCGGCCATGCCCTTGTCCGCCGAGGTGATACGCTGGATTGCCTGCAGCGATTCCCAGTAGAGGCGGAAGAAGTTGTTGTCGGCGACGACGAGGTCGGGCGCGTCGGAGCCGCGCACGCAGGACATATAGAGCCGGTTCATGTAGCTCTGGATGTTGGCGTTGGTGGCCGCCGCCCCCCCATCGGCCGAGGCCGAGAATTTCTGGTTGCGCCAGAAACCCCAGGTGGCGCGCGAAATGCCGCCGACGGTGCCGGAGGTCGGCGAGGTCGAAATCAGCAGCTGCAGGCCGCCGATCTGCCGCCCGCCATCGGCCGTGCCGTCGGAATAGCAATCGAGCGCGATGTTGTTTTTCAAAGTTGTTTCGGCATTCTCGATGCGCTGCTCGAGCAGATCGAGGATCGCATCCTCGTCGGAGTTCTGCAGCTGTTCGAGGCCGGACATGGAGACGGCGACCGCCGCCTGCTTGAGGTCGTATTCGGCGGCGGTGATGACGTCGGAGGGCTGGACATTGAGGATGTCATAACCGGAATAGCGCTTGAAGGTACTATTCTCTTGATACTGCAGCTCCTGGACGATGGTGCGGCCGCCGGAGATCGGCTTCTTGCGGCCGCGGCTGTTGAGACGGGTGAGAAGACCGTTGTTCTTCGTCACGTCGTCGGCGACCGTGCCGCTGCGGTTGCGCAGCGTCGTGGTGACGATTTCAGAGAGGTTGGGGGAGATGGGCATCGATCATTCCTTTGATCAGAATTGGCCTTTGATCAGACTTGGCCGCGCGAAAAACGCATGGCGTCGCGCAGCGAGTCGCGGATGGAGGTGGGCTGGCCTCTTGCCGCATCGCGGGTCGGGCCCGGCGCGGAAGAACCAGAGATGGATCGCGAGGCCCGGCGGGCTTGATCTGCCGCTGCGGCCCTCTGGGCTTGGAGTTGTGGGACGGAGGCTTGAGCAGTCTGGCTGATCAACTGCCGGCGAATGTCCGGGCGCATCCAGCATGCGGCGTCGTAGGCGTCCTGGAGCGACGTTGCCCGCCCTGCGTTGACAAGGGCGATCATGTCCTCAAGCACATCTTCGGCGTGCGCGTTTGCTGGGTCGGAAAGGAAGGCATCGACTTGAGTTTCGGTGTCCCTTTTCCGCAAAACATGTTCGACCGTCGCCTCGACATTGAAAGATCGAGGCTGCGGTTGTGATATGGCCTGCTGCGAATTCCGCTGCAGGATTTCTCCCGTCTGACCGTTGACCAGAGCGTGAAGATTGACCCCGGCCATCCTGGCAACGTGAACGACGGTGTTGACGGGATCATGGATCAGCGCCTTCTCCCAGTCGATCGCCCGGCGCATGACATCGGCATGGGTCATGCCGGCCTGGCGGATGATCGGGGTGAATTCCTCGAGCCCCTTGTAATCCTGCAGGACGCGGAAGCCGTTATCGACCTCCTGTTCTCGCTTGGCGATCGCCGCCTGCACTTCGTGGGGCAGGCTTGTGAACTGCGCCTTGGCTTCCGCCGACCAGCCGGGCGGAACCCGGCTGGCGCTCACTGCCGGCTGTTCACCAGCCTGGCCTCGCGACAGCGGTTGAAGCGCCGGCTGCTGGGGGGCCTGCGCCCCTGCCCTCGCTGCAGGAGCTTGCTCCTGCCCCTTGGCCAGAAAGCGGCCGTTTTCGCCGTCGCGCGGCTGGCCTGATATATCGCCCGGTCCACTGGCTTCGACGGTGTCGATCGCCGCTTTCAAACTGTCGCGGATGCTGACCGGCTTGTCGTCGAACGCGCCAAAATCTTCGCTGCCGTTGCCGGCCTCGTTCAGGTCTTCCATATCCATGGGGAAATTTCCTATGTCGGGGATTGATTCCCGGTTCAGGCGTTGTATTCGGCGTGCACGCGCCGCAGTTCGTTGCGGATCGCCGTTCGATCCGTCTTCGGCTGCTCGATCGGCTGCGGCTTTTCATTGCCGATCTCGACTACGCCGGCTGCCCGGTAGGCCGAGCGCAGCCTGGCTTTCGAGGTGTAATGCTTTCCGTCATGCATCGACTGGATATCGATGTTGTCGCTGACGAAATGCGGCGCCGGCAGATCCGACTGCGCCGCATTTTGCGCCGGCAGGCAGTTCTGCGGCCATTGGTCGAGTGCGTGCCAGCCGCCGCAGACGCGGCAATAGCGTTCTCTCATTTCTTGCTCCCGTTCACTGATAGGCCGGCTGCGTCTGGAATTGCTGGCCCTGGATCTGCTGCCCCCGGATCTGCTGCAATGCCTGCGCCGCCATCTCGCCGCGCGCCTGCTCCACCGTGGCGCGATGCTCGATCTCGGCCTCTGCGACACTGAGTTCGGCCCTGCGCTGTTCGGCACCCGCCTTCACCTCGGCGGTTTTCAGCTTGAGCATTTCGCCGGGCGAAGGCTGCGGCTCCGGTTTTGGCGCGGCTGCCGCCTGGGAGAGCTGGGCTCCCACCTGCTCCAGCGTGCTTTCGAGCTGGCGGCCGGCCCGGAAGCCGCGGGCGGCAAAGAGCAGCGTCTCAACCATCACCGGCACCAGCATCGGGCTCTGCTGCGCCATGGCGCCGGCCTGCTGCATGAAGCCGCCGACCATCTGGACGAATTCCATGCGGCGCTGCTTTTCGGCATCCTCGTTAGCCTCGATCGTCGAATCCGTCTCGATCTCGATCTGGAAGCCGCGAATGCTGTCATTGCGCAGCAGTTGCACCACCTCGTCGATCGTCGGCTGCTGCATCATCTGCTGCAGCTGCGGCGGTATATCGGGCGGCGGTGGTGCGGGTTGCCCCATCTGCTGCGCCCGCATGGCCGCCTGCTGTGCCGCCATCTGCATCTGCTGCATCTGCATTTGCGCCTGCTGTTTCTCGGCCATCGTCGGCAGCTTGATGCCGCTCACCAGCATCAGCGTTTCCGGCTGGAACTGGTCGCAGATGATCTCGCCGGCAAGGCGGATGATGTCGCGGGCGAAGCGGGCAAGCTCGGCCTGGCGGTCGCGAATGCGGATCGAGCCCCACTGGCTCTTGATCCGCTGCGCCGTCGCGGTTTCGGAGGCCTGCGTGTCGCCGCGCACGATGTCCGAGATGCCGGTGATCTGGTAGACATCCTCGATCAGCTGCTTGCGCGCCTGCATGCAGGCGACGATCACCTTCTGCACCTCGTCGATCGGCAATGTCACGATCGCCTTCGAGCCGCCCTTGTCGGTGAAGGCCGCCCATTCGGGGATCGGCACCATCACCATGTCGTTCTCAGGCCGCATCGCCTTTTCGATCGCCGGCGAGACCGCGCCGTCGCCGGAGGGGTAAAAGACTTTCAGCCGCAGCTGATCGGTCAGCTTGTTGATGCGCTTGGTGAGAAGATCGATCTCCTCGCATTGCTGCTGGTAATAGACATAGTCGGGAACCGGGATCAGCGAGCTCGTCGACATCGTGCCGTAGGCCGGGCGCGGGCAAGGCCAGAAATGCGTCAGGTCGAGCGGCGGCTCGGAGACCTCGAGCGCCACCGGCGAACCGTCGGCGATCCAGACGGTGTAGTTCTCGCTCTTGCACCAGATTTCCCAGACATGGGTCTTGCCTTCATTCTCCAGGCGCTCGGCCTGGCTGACGCCCTTATTGCCGATTGAACCTTCGGCCGCCCGCGATGCCATGGCCTCGGGGCCGAAGCGCTTTTCCATCTCCTCGTCGGTCATCGGCACGCGCCGCGCCACCCAGGTCACATCCTTCCAGCGCCGCGCCGGCGAATGCAGGAAATCCGACCAGTGGACATAATCGATGCAGACACGCTCGTCGCTGATCGCTTCCGGCCGCGCCTCGCCCATCTCACCGGTCAAAGCCTCAGCCGCCGGGTCCGAGGGCTGGACGCCCATATCGAGCGGCTCGAAATCGGCCTCGTAACGCAGCCACACCGTGCCGCGGGCGCAGAGCAGGAAATCGTCGCGCACCGCCCGCATGATCGAATCGATATCGGCTTCATCGCCGGTATAGGCGAGATTGCGCTCGACCAGTTCCGAGGCAATGCGCGCCACCGGCTGTGCATCCTTGAAGCGGCGCTCGACCACCGGCTGCGGCACGCGGGCATAGACCGCCGGCTGCATCACCGAAGTATTGGCCCAGAGCATCGGAAACCGGCGCTTGGCGGCGCTCGTCTGGTCCGATTGCTGGTCGAGATAGATCTTCTCGATCTTGACGCAGCGGTCGTGCCAGGACTTGAAATAGCGCTGGGCGCGTTCCAGCTCCTGCTGCCAATGGGCGCCGACCTTTGCCGGGTCCCAGCGCTGCCCGCTCTCTGAAGCCGTTATTTCGTCTTCCATCAAACACGCTCGCTCTGTCTTGGGGTGGCATCGGCAAATTCGTTGAATGTCATCGTCTGGAATGTCGGCAGCGGCTTACGCTCTGGCTTCAGCGGTTCCGGCGCCAAGCCGGTGAAGATGATCGCCAGACCGCCGAAGGCATCCGCCCCATGCGACGCCCAGTTGTGCAGCGGCTCGTCGCGGAAGACGGCGAGATCCTCGTCCCAGTCCTTGCGGTAATTGCGCAGGCATTTGATGCCCTCGGCGCAGCCGGCCTGGTCGAACTCGATCTTTGCCAGGATGCGGCGGGTGGCGTTGATGCGGTCATGCACATAGGCGCGCTCGACCTTGCGCACCGTGCCGAGGCCGCGCGCCTTGACCTCCTTCAGCATGATTTCGATGCGGGTCATGCCGCCGCGCGTCCATTCGCGGACCTTGATGTCGTGCGGCATGTTGTGGACGCCGTAGACATAACCATTGTCGCCGCCGCGCCGCTCCAGCTCGCCGAGCATGCCGTCCATGCCGGTGCCGGTATGTTCGAAATAACCGATCATCCGGATACGGCCGGGCAGCACCTGAAACAGCCAGACGCTGTTGGTATCGTCCATGCCGATGTCGGAAATGGTGTGGACGGGATAACCTTCCACATGCGGGAAAACCCCGATGCGCTCCTCAGCGTCCGCCATCGCCATCTGATCGGCATAATAGGCGCCCTCAACACTTGCTTCGAAAGCCTCGGCCGGCGTCGAGGGATATTCGCGCTTCATGTCGCCGAGCTGGGTCTCTGCCTTCTTGACGTACCAGGCCTTCTGCCCCTCCGTCAGCGTGATGCCCTGTTCGGCCAGCTGGCCGAAATATTTGGCGAAAGCGTCGCCGATGATGACGCCCTGAGGCGCGATCGCATATTGCGGCTCCTTCCACCAGGGGAAGAAATGGAACTTGAAGTCGAGTTCGGTCAGCTCCAGCGCCTGGCGCTGCTTCACCTGGGCATCGTCGCAGAGCGCGTAAAAATGCCCTTCCTGGCCCTCCGCCGTGCTTTCGATGAACACAAGCTGGCCGGCCTGCACCGTATTCAGCGCGCCGGTGCGCACTTCCCGCGCCTTGTCGGGATATTTGGCGCACAGCTTGCCGTATTCGGAGATGTGCAGATATTGCAGCGTTCCCGAGCGCAGCGACGTGCCGACGCGGATGCTCGAATTGTTGGCGAGCAGCAGTTCGGCCTGGTTGGTCCGGACGATAGGCACGGCGTTGCGAATACCCTCGGGCAGATTGTCGTAGGGATATTTGACCTTGTCCCGGAAGATCGTCTGCACGTCGCCGAGCGTATGGGCGATGGTGCCGGCGCGGATATCCCGGTTGAAGACGCAGGCATCGAGCATGAAGATCTGGATGAAGGTGGTCAGGCCGAGCTGGCGGGCCTTCAGCAGCACGTTGAGGTAATGCATCTCCTCGAAAAACGTCATCTGCGTCCAGTTCATTTCAAACCTGACGCGCCGGCCGGATTTGTCGGTGATCCAGTAGAGATTGTTCAGCCGCCAGCGCCAGTCGGAAAACTGGTCAACCGCCGTTTGGAAGTCCGCGGGTTTTGCCATTGATATCTTCCAGCAATTGCGAGACTTCGCCGGTTGCGCCCTGTTCGGGCTCGGCTTTCGAGCCGTATTTCTTCGGCCTGAGCTTCTCGGCGACCCATTGGCGGGTGGCGATGCGCAGCTGCGAGCGCCGGATCGCCTCGCCATTCTCCTGCCAGCCGGTGGTCTCGCCGGCGGCGTTCTTCTTCTCGATCCAGTCATTGCTGCGGTCGTCGGCAATCTCGACCAGCTCGTCGACGAAGCCGTCGGCCAGGATCTCGCGGGCCAGCGCATAGCGCGCCCGAAACGCCGCCTTGCCGTCATCGGCGAGCCAGGAGAGCACCGTCGATTTCGCCGGCATATCCTCGTCCCGGCAGATCGACCGCAGGCTTTCCCGATCGGCAATGCGATCGCAGATCTTCTCGGCCAGCGCCTGGGTGAACTTGGTCGGTCTGCCCATGCTCTGCTTCCGAAAGGCTTAGAACAACGCGACGATATTGGACGCCGTCGTCCCGGTCAGCGCCACGATGGCCGCATGCACGGGCAGGATCGTCCCGGCCGGCACGCTCCTGAAAATGACCGGATCCATATCCCGCCGCGGCGCAATCGCCACATCGCCCGCCGTGCCGATATAAAGCGCCCGCGCGCCGACAATCGCACTATCATTCGGCGTCACCACGGCAGCCCGCGAGGCCGGCGCAATCGAAGCGTCCATTGCTGTTCTCCTTGTGAGGTGGTCTTCGATGTGGGCGGCCGCAGGGACTTAGCTCCGGTAGGCCTGGCGAAACGTCCACCCACCCTCCGTCATCCCAGGCCTCGAGCCTGGGATCCATGCCCACGTCTGGCAGAGGCCACGTGGATCTCGGGTCAAGCCCGAGGAGGACGGAGAAAGGGGTGAGCACTTTGTCAAACCCGCCGTGGCGTTCGGTGACTAGCCGTGCAGCCTCGGCGAATGCATGCGAGCGAAGAGCGATACCGACTTGATCCTCGACATTGCCTTCGGATTCAATATTCGCAGCTTGGATTTACGGTAGTGATAAATGATCCGCCGGGGGGTGATCAAGCGCTAATGCGGCCCAGTTTAGAATGAAGCCTGCCCGCCCCAGTTGGCGGCGGCCCCTCCGGCGCCCGGCTGCGGAATTGGCGCAAACGCCACCCCACCCTCCGTCCTCCCCGGCCTTGGGCCGAGGATCCATGCCCGCCGCTGATGGAAGCCAGCGTGGACCTCGGGTCGAGCCCGAGGAGGACGGAGCAAGGGGTGAACTCTGTGGCAAACCTGCGATTGCGCTCAACGACCTTGGCCGGCTCGCAAGTCTTGGTGAGCAACGCATTCGGCGGCAAGGACGACACCGATTTGATCGTCATTCGGTAAGGATTCAAATTTTGCAGCTTGGATTTACGGTAGGCTTAACCGACTTGCCGGGGGGTGATCAAGGCCTTTCAAGCATAGCATGAGCGAGGCTCAGCCTAAACTCTGCTCTGCCCGACCCAGAATGCCCCGCTTTCCGATAAGTTTGGCGAAAACGCTACCCCACAGTCCTCCTCGGCCTTGAGCCGAGGATCCATGCCCGCCACTGATGGAAGCCAGCGTCGATCCTTCGGGGGCAAGCCCGAGGAGGATGGAGCAAGGGGTGAACTCTGTGAGAAATAGCGGTTGTGAACTCTTTCCCGCCCAACCCCATCAGCGCCTTTGCCAACCGTCAAGTCCGGCGTAAAATTGGCATTCTGTCGCTCAGACGATGGAGGCGTCAGTGAAAACCGCGAGACTTTTTCTTTGCCTTGTCGCCTGTCTCGGCATCACGCTTGCTGAAAACCCAGCCGATGCCGACGAAATGGTGCGGTTTGAAAGCGCTCCCGTCACGCTCAGCGCCTTTCGAATTCGCAAGGCTGCGGAACAAGGCAAAATCCTTTCGCAGCCGCCAGGCACGCCATTGCTCGGATATTTGTCCCGCCCTCCGGGCGACGGCCCGTTTCCGGCGGTCGTGATCATGCATGGATGCGACGGCATGCGTCCGAGCGTCAAGGACCTCTGGCCGAAGCGGCTGGTCTCCTGGGGTTACGTCGTGCTTGTTGTCGACAGCTTCACCACCCGCAATATCTTGGACACCTGCCGAAGCTCTCTGCCCGACCGGGTCTTCGACGCCTATGGCGCTTTGAATTTCCTATCGAAATCGAGCTTCGTCGATATCAGGCGCGTCGCACTGATGGGCTTTTCCACGGGCGGCACCGCGACGCTGGAGGCCACAAAGATCGAGGGGAACGAACAGCTGATGGAGCACAAATTCAAGGCGGCGGTCGCCTATTATCCGGCCTGCGCCGCCAGTCAGGGCGATGCGACGGTGCCGACCCTGATTTTAAGCGGTGACCGAGACAATTGGAGCCCGGCTGAGCCATGCCGCAAGAGGCTCGCCCGTATTGGTGATGATGCCCCGCCCATCGAGTTCAATCTCTACAAGGGCGTTTATCACAATTTTGATGCCGCGGAATTTGCGGTGGGAAGAAGGGTGCTGGGACATATCGAAAAATACAACCCGGACGCCGCGGCAAAGTCCATGCGCAGCGTTTACGCGTTTCTTCGGACATCCCTGTCGAGATAAAGGTCGGCCGCAATCGGCAAGACGCTGCCATGCGGAACGCCGAGTTCGGCATCACCCCCCCAACCTCCGTCATTCCAGGCCGTGAGCCTGGAATCCATGCCACCGCTGATGGGGGCCGGCGTGGATCCCCGGGTCAAGCCCGAAGAGGACGGACCGTGGAGTGAACTCTGCGGTAAATCAGCGACGTATGGCATGCCCACCCGTCATCGGAGGCACTACCGCGAAAGCATCGCCTCTAATCGCCGTTGCAAGGCGGGATGTTCGGCAGATATGCGAACCTGACCAAGCGCGTAACGCATGGCGGGCGTAAACGGCAGCCAATGCTGCAGATGATCCAGCAGTTCATCCGACATCATGTCTTCGAGCGGGCCGGCGCCCAATTGACCGAGCGCCTCCTCGTGATCGGGCAATTTGGCTTGCTCGACAATGGCGAGAACCCGCTGCAATACCATATCTTTCGGATCGTGAAGCAGGATCGTCGACCAGTACCATCCGCCGGGATCCGCCAGATAGGCCTGGATATAGGCTTCAGCGGCAATCGATGGCTTTCCAAGGCCAACCATGTCAGGCAGCCAGGCAAGATCTGACGCGATGGCGCTGCGTGTGAAAACATGGGTTGCGGAAGTATCGGAGCTGCGATGTCTCTTGTTCACTTCGGGCGATCCGCGTTGATGGCAACAGGTGATTTATCGCGCCGCAGAATCTTCATCAAGTCCGACCACAATTGTCGAGTCCACTGTGGCGAAACGCGCGGCCCCGGCAGGTCGCGCGCGCTTTCATCGCCATCACTTTTATCGCAAGTTCAGATGCTGCTCGGCCGCCCGGAGGTGGTCGATTGGCTCGCCGACGACAGAAAATCCTCGTCGGCGGTCGGCAGCTTTCCCTCAGGCGTCAGATCATCGACGGCCTTGGGGAGATCGCGGCTCAGCCGCCCGAGAATCTCGTCTCGCGACAGGCCGGTATTCCGGGCAATCTCGTTCAGGACATCGGGGCCAAGGGCTTCGGCGAGCTGGCCATCATTGATCTCGGCATTCTGGCCGGGTTTTACCCATGAGTCGATCTTGTCGCCATGGCCGTTCTGCTGAAAGGTCTTGAGCAGATCGCCGAGACCGCCGCTGACGATGCCACCGGAGGTCAGCCCGCCGAGAAGGCCGCCAAGACCACCCGAACCGCCCAGCCCGCCGAGGATGCCGCCAAGCCCGCCCGGCTGCTGGCCGCCGGAGCCGGCCGACTGCGGGTTCTGAATGCCGCGCAGGAGTTCCCCGATCTTGTCTCTGTTCTGGTAGCCGGCAACGGCAAGAACGGCGAGAAGCGCCTTCAATTGACCGCTCATCATGATGAATCCTCCCAAGGTTCAAAGAGTGCAGCCGACCCGTGCAGAGCGCTGCATGGGCAGCAATGTCCGGCGCGCCCAAAGGTTCCGCGCCGCGCTCTCAAACCCGGCCCGTCCAACTCGTCACTGACGCAGTTCAGATTTCCGGGCAGCCCCGCCGGTTGGCAAAGGTCATCCGATCTGGTCCCCGGCGCGTCATCCCCTGGACGACGATGCTGCGGGGCGACATGCGGACGATCTGTGCCCGGCGAAGTCCTTCGCTGCGGGCGATGTCGAGCGCATCGTTGGGATCGCAGCCGCGCCGACCTCGGCGTTCATATCCGTCATAGCGGTCAAGATCACGGTCGCGATCGTAAACACCGACACCGCCAGGGCCGACCCGCAATTCCAGATCCTGCGCAGCCACGATCGCCGGCGAGATCGTCAAGCCGGTCATGGCGGCGAGGCCAACCAGGATGAATTGAAGAGATTTCCGCATGAGTTTCTCCCAGGGTTTTGCGCTGTATCGCAATACCAACCTCGCCATGCCGACTTTGTTCCTGAAGGCTAAGGGCCTGGGCCTTTGGTCGGAATGTGCGGCGCGGCTTACCTATGCGGGAGCTTTTGGTTGCCATGGAAGTGTTAGGCTCTCTCCGGCGGGCAGCGCGCGCCCCGTCGAGACGCGCGCGCCATCAGCCAGCCTTAGCGAAAACCACCGCTGGCAGCCAGCCGCTCGCCGGTCATCCAGCGGGCGTCGTCGGAAGCGAGGAAGACGGCGACGCCGGCGATATCATCCGGCTGGCCGACGCGGCCGAGCGGCGTCTGGCCGACGACGACCTGCTCGAAATCCGAGCCGATGACGCCGGCCGTGTGTGCGCCCTCGGTCTCGACCATTCCAGGCAGGATGGCGTTGACGCGGATCTTGCGCGGGCCGAGTTCCTTGGCGAGCACGCTGTTGATGCCCTCCAGGGCGCCCTTGGTGCCGGTGTAGACGGCAGAGGCCGGCGGCGCCATGCTGGTGACCACCGAGGAGATGTTGATGACGCTGCCGCCCTCGCCGAGATGCTTGACCGCCGCCTGGGTGGTCAGGAGAACGCCGAGAACGTTGACGTCGAAGATGCGGCGATAATGTTCCTCGGTCACTTCCTCGATCGACGCGAATTCATAGACGCCCGAATTGTTGACCAGCACGTCGAGCTTGCCGAATTGCTTGACGGCGGCATCGACGAGGCCCTGCGCCTGTTCGGCCTTCGAGACGTCGCCCTGCACGGCGATCGCCTTGCCGCCGGCGGCGCTGATTGCGTCAACCACGGCGTCTGCTCCGGCCTTGCTCGAAGCGTAATTCACCACCACTTGCGCACCTTCGGCCGCAAGCGCCTTGGCAATCGCGGCGCCGATGCCTTTGGAGGCCCCCGTGACCACAGCGACCTTTCCCGTAAGCTTAGCCATATCCAATTCCTTCTGATCCGGACTGCCGCCGAAACTGGCGGCCTTGTTCCGTAGTTCAGAAATTCGGAACTGTTGATCTTGATGTCAAGTGTCGCTATATAAAATTTGATGAGACCGCTTTTTCACCCCGCATTGGAGGACATCCGGCCCGAAGCGATCCTCTATGCGCTTTCCGATCCGGAGCGCGCCGCAATTTTCGCCTGGCTTTCCGGTGCCGGCTGCGGCAGGACCTGTTCGGCACTTGGCCAACTCGGCGAGCGCGTCATCCCGAAGTCGTCGCTGTCGAACCATTTCAAAGTGCTGCGCGAATCCGGCCTGATCCTCAGCGAACGCCAGGGTATCGAGATGCGCAATCAAACCCGCTGCGCCGAGCTGGACGAGCGTTTCCCCGGCCTGATCAAGGCCATTCTGACGGCTTACGGAGAGCTTCCGGGGCAGCCGAAGGCGGATTGAGCCGTCGGCAGACCGCTTGGCGAAACCCCCGCGCCCTGACTTCCGTCATTCCAGGTCTTCAGCTGCTCGAACGAATTCACTCGTCGGCATGACGCTCGATTGCCTCGGCCAGATCGATCCAGTGCGGGCGACTATTCCACCAATGAACATGATCCGGCGCGGGAAAGGATGGATCGGCAAATGTGCCGCCCGCGATGACGACCGAACCGGGGAAGTATGTTCCGGATTTCGAAAATCCACCGCCGCCGCAGATCCGGCAAAACGCTTTCATCACATCAGCTGTGCTTTCGCCCTGCGGATACCATACGGAATAGTCTCCGGAAACGACCCGGACATTCTCCTCGCGGAACCATACATTGTGTGAAAGCGCGCTGCCGGATGCACGCTGACAACGTCTGCAGGTGCATATGTGGTTGTGCAAAGGATCGCCATCGACCTCCAGGGACAGGGCGCCGCAGCTGCACTTGGCATGAAAGATCGGCATGTGATTGTTCCGTGTTGACAGACGGTTGTCGATCTTACGGTTCTGCAATCGACAAGGTCCATCGGAAATTTCAAGCCTTTCGATGCGAAATCGTCCGTCCGGTACATCCCCCTGCAGCCGCGCAGAATTTCATGCTGCCCGCGGGCCAGTCCGCTCGCGAGCTTGCTTCGCTTTCGAAAGCTGGCGAGCTGCAGTCCCATCGCTAATCCAGAACAACGACGGCTTCGACCTCGAAGAGCATGGGGTCGATCGCCAGCTTGGGAACGGGAATCAAGGTCTGCGCCGGCAGAGCTGCGCCGAACATCGCCTTGACGTTCTCGGTCAACACCGGAAGCTTGGACATATCGTGGTCGACCACGAAGACCGTCAGCTTGGCGACCTGATCCGGCCTGGCGCCGAGTGCATCGAGGGCGGTGCGCAAATTGGCATAGGCCTGCTTCACCTGGACGGCGAAATCGGGCGACAGGGCGCCGGTGCTGTCCTGGCCGCCCTGCCCGGAGATATAGGCCAGCCGGCCTTGCCTCGGCACGATCACCGCCGTGCTGTAGCCGTTCGGCGAGGGGTCGTAGAAATTTTTCGGATTGACGATGGTCAGCTTGAGATCGTTCTCGTTGGCCATCGCTGCAGCCGGAATTCCAATGGTCATGATGATGAGCCCTCCAATGAGCAGATGCTTGATTGCGCGTGACATGATTTTCTCTTGAGCTTTGAGGACTGCGGGCCGCCTCACCGCGGCCCGCAATTGATTTGCCGCCGATACGACTGACTCGTACGACGTACGATTAACTCGCATCGTACACTGTACGAGTCAATCCGTCGGGATCGACATTCATCGCATTGTCGGCTTAAATCGACGTTCTGATTGGCAGGGAAAACGGATGGCAGCCAAACGCAGCGGCGGGCAGAGCAAGCAGTCTGAACGTAAAGTGCCTCCGCCATCCGGGCCGGAACCGCGCAGCGAACAGCCCCTCTCGCTGGAACGGATCGTCGCGACCGCGGTCGAGCTTTTGGATAGCGAAGGAATTGACGGATTGAAGATGCGCCGGCTGGCCGATTGCCTCGGCGCCGGTGCGATGAGCCTTTACTGGCACGTCGGCAACAAGGAGGAGGTCTTCGATCTGGCGCTGGATTCGGTGCTCGCATATCGCGGCCCGGTGCCAATCGATGCGTCTCAGGACTGGCGCGGCGAAGTCGTTCACATGCTGAAAGACTGGCGCGCCGGCATGCTGCGCCATCCCTGGTCGGCAGCGCTGCTGCCACGCCGGGCGCTCGGCCCGAACATCCTTGCTCGCCTGGAACTGCTGAGCAGCACCCTGTCCAGAGCCGGCGTGGCCGACGCCGATCTGAACGTCGCGATCTGGTCGCTCTGGAACTATGTGATCGGCGCGACCACCACCCGGGCAAGCTTCGACCTCTCGGACGACGACAGAGCCGCCGCGCAGCAGCGCCTCACAAGTCTCAGCCAACACTACCCCACCATCGAACGCTCCCGGCTGCTGCTGGACAATGATTGGGACGGCGCCTTCAGCAAAGGCCTCGACTTCCTGCTCGATGGCCTCGTTCCCAAACAATGAAGGGAAGTGAATTGTTTCGTTATGTCTGCGGCCTAATATTCGCCTGCGTGCCGCTCGTTGCCGCCAAAGCCGCATCTCCAAATCTTTGCCGAAACAGTTTCAAGCCGAACGAACCGATCGAGTCGCGATTCATGGGAATCGACTACGCGCTGATGGTGCATGTCCTGGCGGAGAAATATTGCGGAGTAGAGCCGAAGCCGATGCGTCCACGATTTTTGGGATATATCCAAAAACAGGGCTGTCCTCCGGGAACCGAGATCTATTCGGACGTCGAGGAGGCAATCGCAAAATTGGAGGGCGCGAGCTTGCGGGTTCTCGCCGAAGCAGAAGCCCCTGACCTGCCGATATCAGAACGGCAGGTGCAGGACTGGGCATCGAGCGCTACGAAAGAGCTTGGTGGATGCGACGCGCTGAAAAACGCTCATGATGCCGAGCTTCAGCGGTAAGGCGCACACGCCATCTCTTTGGCAAGACGCACCCCCACCCTCCGTCGTCCCAGGCCTTGAGTCTGGGATTCCATGGCCCCCGCTGGTGAGGCCGGCGTGGATCCTCGGGGCAGGCCCGCGGAGGATGGAGGGTGGGGTGAGCTCAGTGGCAAACTCAGCGACGTTCGTAGCTCAGCCTCCATTACCCCGGCATCGCGCAGCAACAGCCAAATTCCCAGGGCGGGAGCGCTGGTATCACCAGCTTGTGCAAGCCTTCAAAAAGCAGTTAGCTGGCATCGTTGGGTAGGGCATGCCGGGCAGGCATTGCGCTACCTGCTGAGACAGGTCCGCATTTCGGGGAAATCGCGTGCGCTGGTCCAAACCGCTCAGACTGCATCTCGGCGTCCTGGTCGTCGCGTCGCTGCTTTGCACATCGGCGCCGATCATCTGGATGGCATTCAGCCATGGAACCGAAGCTGCGGTCAGCGCCGGCGCGCAGCAGATGCGGGCGATGAGCTTGCGGCTGATCGAGGGATACCGCAATACGCTGCAGGGCGGTACCGAGGCCGTGGCGCTGGCCTCCACCCTGCCGCAGCTCATTTCCCCGCCGCCTGAGGATATCAAGGATAAACAGCAATTCTTTCAGGAGGTTCTGCGAAACGTCCCGAACGCCACCAGCGTTTACGCCGGCTATCCCGATGGCTCCTACCTGCAGGTGATCAACACGGCCCGGCGCGACGTCCGCCAGACGCTGGCCGCACCCGATGGTACGGCTTTCGCGATTAGAATGATCGCACGGCGACCAGCGGCCGATATCGTCTCGACGCTTGGTTTTCTCGACAGCGATGCAAAGCCGATCGCGGAGCGCACGATCGAGGATACATCCTTCGATCCGCGGCAACGCCCCTGGTATCGATCCGTCATTCAGGACGGCGCGCCGGTGTCCGTCGGGCCCTATATCACCGGGACGCTGAATGTTCCGACGCTGACGATCGCAGCCCCGCTGCGGGACGACGGCAAGGTGGTGCTCGGCATCAACATTCACCTGCAGACCGTCAGCCGGCTGCTCGACGCAGCTGAGATCTCGCCGCGGGCCCGCGCCTACATCATCGATGCCGACGGCAATCTCGTCGCCCATTCCGACCCTGATATCATGAGCAGGATCATCGCATTATGGTCGAGAACATCAGGCGCCTTTGCCACGACGGCAAACGGTTTCGACCCGAGCCTTAAAACCGTGGTGCGGCTCAGGCAGGACCCGGCCTTTGCCGGCGGTGGCCTGGCGCGGGTCGATTTCGATGGCGAAACCTATCTTGTGCAGATCGCCCCGGTCAGCGTCTCCGGCCTGTTCACGGGCAGCGTGGCTGCCATCGTCGTGCCGCTGGCGGATCTGGTGGCGGAAGCCCATCGGCTGCTGGTGCGCAATCTCTTCATTGCCGCCGCCTTGGTGATCGCCGGTGTCGGCGCCTCGGTGCTGCTGTCGCGCATGGTCAGCCGCTCGCTCTATCGGCTGGCCGACGAGGCGCGCAGGATCGGCGATCTGGATGTGGGGGAGAAACCGATGGCCCACTCCTGGATCAGCGAGATCAACACGCTGGCAAACGCCCTGGCGGCCAGCCGTCATGCCATCGGTCAGTTTGCGCTTTATGTGCCGCGTGAAGTGGTCCGGCAGATCGTCAACCCCGAGACGAGAGCGATCGTCAGGGCGAAGCGACAGGATGTGACGGTGCTGTTCACCGACATCAAAGACTTCACGACCATCGCGGAACAACATTCGCCCGAGGAGGTGGTCGACACGCTTTCTGCCTATTTCGAACTGCTGAACACCATCGCCGAGCGCCATGGCGGGGCCGTCGTGCAATATCTCGGCGATTCCATTTTCGTCATGTGGAACGCCCCGGTCGACGATATCAGCCATGCCGAACATGGTTGTCGATGCGCCCTGGCCATGAAAGCGGCGGTCGACGGGTTGAACGAAGCCAATCTCAGTAATGGCCGCCCCGAGCTTTTGACTCGATTTGGATTGCACACCGGCCCGGCAGTCGTCGGCAGCTTCGGGGCGATTTCGCGCCAGCAATATACGGCGATGGGCGATACGATCAATGTGGCGTCACGGCTCGAAGGCATGAACAAGGAGCTGAACACATCGATCCTGGTCAGCGCCGCCACCCGCGACGCCGTCGCCGACCGCTTCACCTTCCGCCCCCTCGGCCTCGCCCCGGTCAAGGGACGCGCTGAGAAGGTCGACATTTGGGAGCTTGTCGGGGAAATCAAAGACTGAGGATTATGTATGGGATGGGAAGCGCTGGAGCTGTGGGGCAAGGACGCGGTTCGCATCGAAAGGCTCTCCGGCGGAGTTGCCAATGATGTCTGGAGCCTGCGCATCCGCGGCCAACTTGCAGTCGGTCGTCTGGGGACCAGGAGCGACGCTGATCTCGCTTGGGAAGCAGAACTCCTACGCCACCTCGACCGCGAAGGTCTGAGCGTGCCGGTGCCGATCCCGACGGCCGATGGCCGCCTCTTCGCCGATGGTCTGACAGTGATGGAATACATGCAGGGCGGGCCGCCCGAGACGGAGGCCGACTGGCGTCGCGTGGCCGAGACACTGCGCGAGTTGCATGGGTTGACGCAGGGCTGGCCGCAGCGCCCAGCTTGGCGATCCTCGACTGACCTCCTGCACGCCGAAACGGGGACGAGGATCGACCTTGCCGCGATGCCGCCAAATGGCGTCGCCCGATGCCGCGCGGCGTGGGCGCGGCTTGTCGGTCGCGAAACAAGCGTCGTCCACGGCAACCCGACCAACCCCGGCAACATCCGCATGACCGCAAACCGCGTCGCCCTGATCGACTGGGATGAGTCGCATGTCGACGTGCCCGACCTTGACCTCGTCCTGCCCCACAATGCAGCCGGTCTGGAAGGCATCGCCTATGACATCGCCGCGCAAGCATCGGCAGCATGGGAAGCCGCCATCTGCTGGGACGACGAATACGCCGTCAAGCGGCTTGCCGAAGTTCGCACGCTCTGAGCAGTTTCGGCGAACCGACGGGCTGCGTCGGGAACCTCCCGCGACGACCTGCCCCGTGAACGGAAGACCCTTGAAAAGAAAAAATGTCATCAGCAATTTGCGGCGAGGCCGTTTCAGGATAGACTGATCGCTGTCCGTGCCCTCTCGCACGGCACGCCTTCATTGGCGCAGGCGACAGAGCACGAACGGCCCCATGGGTCTTCCCTGCAATCGCCACCCTCTCCCCATCATCGCTAACCATTGGAGCCCGAGACAATGATCTCAGCCGACTATTGCCGACTCATGGCCCGCTACAACAGCTGGCAGAACACCTCACTCGTCACCGCCGCCGACGGGCTGACGCATGCGGAACGCTGGAAGGATCGGGGGGCGTTCTTCCAATCGATCGCCGCGACGCTGAACCATCTTTATTGGGCCGACGCCCTCATCCTCGCGCGATTGAAGGGCAATGAGCGGCCCGAGGAAACCATCACGCACTCGCTGACAAGCCCGTCGGATTGGGATGCATTCAAGGTCTTGCGGCTGCAACGCAACGCCGAAATCGAAGGCTGGGCGCGAGGATTGCGCGACGCGGAGCTCGACGGCATGCTTGTCTGGTATCCCGGCGATGGTGCAACGCGGGTCGAGAAGCCGAAGGCCAACTGTGCGATCGAACTTTTCAACCACCAGACCCACCACCGTGGCCAGGTCCACGCGATGCTGACGGCAGCGGGCGCAAAGCCGGAGCCGACCGACCTTTCGCGTCTGGCGTAGTATTTCCGCCATCGGCTCGGCGAACCCGCCTGCAAACGGCGGCGCGTAAACCTGCACGTTGCAGATTGTGTCGTTTTCGCATCACTTTCTGTCAGGTTGCAAATTCCCGGTTGGCAAGCGCGGTTGCCTTCGCTACAAGAGGCTCACCGCGTCAGATCGAACAAAAGGGAGGCGTTGCATGACATCATCAGCAATCACCAAAATCCTCCCGTGCGGAATGAACCGACACTAGGTCATTTCCATTCGCGGCCCGCCTCCAGCGCGCCCGACATGCGGTTTTCACTCTCTTCATAGCCCGATGATCTGACGGGATCATTTTGTCTCCCGCTTGGGCTGTGCCATTTAACTCTCGATTTTGAGGACCGGTTGCCGATATGCGGCCGGGTTAGTTCAAATGACTCGCAAGAAGCTCGATTTCCGCGCCGATGCCTATCGCAACGTGCTCGGCTTTATCTTTCATCATTGGAGCCACCGGCCTGGATTGGTGGGTCTCATCATCGTGCTGGTGATCTCAAGCACGCTCGCCGAAGTCATGGTGCCGGTCTTTTCAGGCCAGATCGTCGATGCCATCGCCGGCGGCAATCCGGCCGACAGCGCCCTCAGCGCCTTCGTCATCGTCGTCGCCTTGGGCTTCACCAGCGTGGCGCTGCGCTATTTCATCTTCAACGGCATCATCCGGCTGACGCTGCGCACCATGGCGGATGTGACCAATGGCGGCTTCCACAAGGTGCAGCGCTTCTCCACCGACTGGCACGCCAACAGCTTTGCCGGCTCGACCGTACGCAAGATTACCCGCGGCATGTGGGCGCTGGATTCGCTGAACGACCTGCTGCTGGTCGCCCTCCTGCCGTCGATCGTCATGCTGGTCGGCGCCAGCATCGTGCTCGGCAGCTATTGGCCGGTCATGGGCCTGATCGTCAGCCTCGGATCGCTGATCTATATCGGCGTCACCGTGGCGCTTTCCATGGGCTTCGTGTCGCCGGCGGCAAGGCTTGCCAATGCCTGGGACACCAAGCTCGGCGGGGCGCTCGCCGATGCAATCAGCTGCAACTCGGTGGTCAAGGCATTCGGTGCCGAAAACCGCGAGGAGACCCGGCTCGGCCGTGTGCTCGGCACGTGGGACAGCCGCACGCGGCGGACATGGAAGCGCGGCACATTGAGCGGCACGATCCAGGGCTTCATGATGGTCTCCATGCAGGCCGGCATTCTGGGCACGGGCCTCATCATGTGGCAGCAGGGGCTGGCGACGCCTGGAGACGTCACCTTCGTGCTCGCGATGTTCTTCGTCCTGCAGGGCTATCTGCGCAATGTCGGCCAGGACATCCGCAACCTGCAGCGTGCCGTCAACGACATGGAAGAGCTGGTGCTGCTCGACAAGATGCCGCTCGGCATCGAGGACAGGCCGGGCGCGACGCCCATCGCGATCGACCAGGGCGAGATCGTCTTCGATCGCATCACCTTCCAGTATGGCGCGCATCCCAGCCCGCTTTATGAGGACTTTTCGGTCACCATCAAACCGGGCGAGCGTGTGGGCCTTGTGGGCCATTCGGGTTCGGGCAAGACGACCTTCGTCAAGCTCATCCAGCGTCTCTACGACGTGAATTCGGGCTCGATCCGCATCGACGGACAGAATATTGCCGAGGTGAGGCAATCCAGCCTGCGCAGCCAGATCGCCATCGTGCAGCAGGAGCCGATCCTGTTTCACCGCACGCTGGCCGAGAACATCGCCTATGCCAGGCCGAATGCCTCGCGGCGCGAAATCGAGCAGGCGGCGAAGCAGGCGAGCGCCCACGACTTCATCCTGAGCCTTCCCAAGGGCTATGAGACGATGGTGGGAGAACGCGGCGTCAAACTCTCGGGCGGCGAGCGGCAGCGCGTCGCCATCGCCCGCGCCTTCTTGGCCGATGCACCGATCCTGATCCTCGACGAGGCGACCTCCAGCCTCGACAGCGAGAGCGAAGTGCAGATCCAGCAGGCGATGGAACGCCTGATGGACGGCCGCACCACACTGGTCGTCGCCCACCGCCTGTCAACGGTGAGGGCGCTCGACCGGCTGCTGGTCTTCGACAAGGGCGAAATCGTCGAAGAAGGCGACCACCAGGCGCTGATCCGCCGCCCCGACGGCATCTACCGCCGGCTGTTCGAGCGGCAGGCGCTGGAGCTGACCAAGGGCCTGGTGGCCTGAACCGAAACGCCAGGGCTATGCTCTGGCGTTTCCTTTTTGCGGCTCAACGCACAATGGCTGCGCTGTTCGGCAGATGGCGGTGGTCCCGGCGGGAGCCCGCTTCGTGCAGATTGCGCCATTTGCGCACGACGGCCCGCACTCATGCAGAAACACATCCGAAACACTTCTCAATGAACTGCGTTCGGAGTTTCTAGAGCATGTCGCGCAAAAGTGTGCCGCGGTTTTGCGGCAACGACATGCGTAAAAACAAAGAGCTAAAGCACGTCGCATGAATCAAATTTGGCACGACGCGCTTTAGCCGTTATTCCGACGGTTTGGAGAAGCCGCGGTAGAAGCGTGTCGGCTGCAGCAGCGAACTGGCGATGTTGGCGACGATCGGCCCATCCGCCTCGCTCTTCGCCCTCGCTTCCTGCCACTCGCGATCGGCGATGAACTCGGCCCATTTCTGCTCGCGCTCCGGAAGCGACCGCCATTCGAGCAGGTAGGTCAGATCGTTGCTGGAAGGACCGATCATCGTCGTCCAGAAGCCGAGTGAGCGGATGCCGAGCCGTTCCCAAATCGCCAGCGTCGCGGTCTCGAAACGCTGCTGCAGTGCCGGCAATCTCCCCGGCAGACATGTATAGATGCGCAATTCGTGGATCATCGGATGCTCTTCATGTTGGATCAGGCAAGATCGTCCATATCGTTCAGCGCCGGAAAAAGCGAGGGCCGTTGCCGGCGCAATCGAGCCTTGCCAAAATAGAAAATCCGGAGCCCGTCGCTTCGGATAGGTTCTGGGCTTCACGCTCGGAAACCGCTAGGGTCGACGATCAGGACGAACGTTTCAAACCCGTTTGGAAAATCAAAATGGTTCGACCGGTCCGCGCGATCGTCATTGCAGTGCTCCTGTTTGTCGTCGCCGCCGCCGCTGCCTGGTCGTCGCTCGCGCTTTGGTACCGCTTGCCGTTGCCCGAACTCGGCAGGCAAGCCAGTGCCATCTTGTTCGGGCTTTTTGGCGCCTCCGTCATCGTGGCGCTCTTTGGCAGGAGACGCATTCGTGCGGTCCTCGCGTTTGTGGCCGCGTTCGTCATAGTCCTCTTCTGGTGGAGCACGATCGAGCCGCAGGCAAATGGCGCGTGGGCTCCGGACGTTGCTCGTCAGGTCACCGGCGAATTCGACGGTGATCTGTTGACGCTGACGAATGTCCGCGAGTTCCAGTGGCGCAGTGCCACCGATTTCACGGAACAATGGACGACTCGCAGTTACGACCTGAACAAGCTGAAGAGTGTCGACATGTTCATGTCGTACTGGTCAGGTCCGACCATCGCGCATGTCATAATGAGCTTCGGCTTCGACGACGGCCGTTATCTGGCGTGGTCTATCGAAGTGCGCCGCCTTTCCGGCGGTTCGTTCTCACCGCTGGCGGACCTCTTCAAAAGCAGTCCTCTGGTCATCATCGCGGCAGACGAAAGAGATGTGATCGGCCTCCGCTCCAATTTTCGCGGTGAGGACGTCCAGATCTACCGCCTGAGGGCGACGCCGGCGGCTGCGAGGCTTCTTCTGCGCGAGTACGTCTCCGATGCAAACGCGCTTGCAGCGCGGCCCGCCTTTTACAATTCGCTGACGACCAACTGCACGACGACCATCGTCAAGATGATGCGCGTGGCAGGCGACGCCGTGCCGATGGACTGGCGTCTCATCGTCAACGGATACCTGCCGGAATACGCCTATGACCGGCGCGCGCTGGACATCTCGGTTCCCTTGTCGCAACTGCGGTCGGCCGCACACATCGCTGCAAGAGCGCACGAGGACGGTCTTTCGCCGAATTTTTCGCAGGCCATTCGCGTCGGCGTTCCGTCGCCGCAGGGCGCGTTCTGACGTCTTCTATCCCAACGATATCGAGATGGGCTCTCCTCGCCCGATGCTCTTCATCAGCGGTGACCAGACCCATTTGAGGGATTTCAGTCAGGGCACCGACCCAATCAACCAGGAACATAGGTCAATCGCACCGCATCCCCGCCGATCAGATCGCTGGCGACAAGGCGGAGCGGAGGCCTCGGGCCGGTGAAGAACGGTTTGCCGTGGCCGAGCACGACGGGGTGGAAGTAGAGTCGATACTCGTCGATCAGGCCAAGGTCGGCCAGACTTCCCGCAAGCTCCGGCCCACCGACTTGAATCTCCCCGGCAAGCTCGGCCTTCAGGCCGCGGATCACCGTCTCGATGTCGTCGGTGACAAGCGTGGCATTGGGGCCGACCGAGGTCAGCGAGCGCGACACGACCCATTTCGGCTGGCGCCGCCAGGCAAGCGCGAAATCGTGCAGCTCCGGGGTCCACTCGGCATTGTCTTCGTCCCAATAGCGCATCACATCGTACAGGCGGCGGCCATAGAGGCTCCCCGTCTGGCCGCGCGCCTGCTCGATCCAGTGGCGAAAGAGGATGGGGTCGGGCGCAAATTTCTGGTGATCGACATAGCCATCCAGGGAGACGTTCATTCCGAAGACGAGCTTCGCCATGCGCTGTTCCTCCATCCGGGACGTCAGGATAGCTTAACCGCCATCGATAGCGAAGGGTCCCCTCAAAGTTTGAGTTGACCGCTTTCGTTGGCGAGGCGACAGTTGCACAAGCAGCAAGGCAGGAGGCAAAACGATGGACGAGGCAGACCGCTGGCGCAGCATGGCCAGCGCACCGAAAGACGGCAGTCGGATCCTGGTCACCATCCGCCCGTCCGAACAGGGGCCAGCGGAAGTAGACCTCGCCTATTGGTCGCATGGCGATCAGTTTGGCGCAGAAGGCTGGCGCGCCTCGGATTCCTCGCCCGGGCAGATCATCGAATATGCCGAGCCGGAATTGAAGTGCTGGATGCCGATGCCCTCGGCCAATCTCGCCCGCCTCTCGATGCCCTCACCTTGGGAAGGCGACGACGCCGAGCAGCTCGACGGCTCGGGGATTTAACAAACGCGCCGAATAACCTGCGTCGACACGGCCAAGGTCGGTCAGACTTCAGGCGAAATCAGGCCCGCGGCAAGTGTCGGATCGCCGCCGGCGCGCTTCCAGGTTCGGGACCCGCAAGGCCCTTTTCGATCTCGTAGCGCAGGCAGGCATCGCCGAGCCGTTCCTGGATCAGTGGCATGTGGCTGGTACGATAGTAGTCGTGATCGAACTTCGAGCCGCCGGCGGCCGGATAGTAGACGCTCATCTTGATCATGGTCGGGCTCCTGCCCGAACGCCTCTGCGAGCATTCGAGGGGGGCTATTCGAGGCGCAAGGCATCACTGTCGTAGGCGCGATCGGCGAGCAGCACGTGGCCGCCGCCGAGCGTATCGGGCATGTGTCCCCACAACGCCCAGCAATCCGTCATACTCCCCCTGGGTGATTTGAAACGCTCGACAACGGTAGTAACTTTACCGGCAATCGAGGTTTTGCCGGCCTGGCTACCATGACATGCCCGAGGCCGGCGACCGCCAGAATTGCCGTGAGGCGCTTTAGCGCCTCCTCATCTGCACCGTCGCGCGGGGCTTCGGTTCGCGCTCGCCTTGGTATAATTCCTACGGTTAAAGCGGTCTCTGACATGACGGATTTGTTCACCTTCGCTGACGTCACGCTTGACCCCGAAAGGGGGCGGCTCATGCGGCGCGGCATGGATGTCGACATCGGCGCCAAGCCGCTGGCCATGCTCACCTATCTCGTCCAGAACGAGGGCCGCGTGGTCTCCAAGGACGAGCTTATGCAAGCGGTCTGGCCAGGTGTCATCGTTACCGAGGATTCGCTGACCCAGGCGATCAGCCAGATCCGCAAGGCGATCGGCGCCGACGGATTGATCCGCACGCTGTTCCGGCGCGGCTATCTGTTCGAGAACAAGCAATCGGCCGCCAACGCCATGCCGGAGAAGGCCTTCGTGCGGACGCTTCCCCTGGCGGTGGCCCCGTTCCGTCTGATCGGCCCCGGCAGCGATGCGGCCTGGTTTGCCGAGGCCTTCTCCACCGAGGTCGCCTCCAGGCTGGCCCGCTACCACGACCTGGAGGTCACCTGGTTGCCGGAGAAGGCAGTCCCCTCGCCTCTGCGCGCAACACTCGGATTTGACCTCAACGGCATGGTGCAGTCGGTCGACGGCATGATGAAGGTCACCGCCGTGTTGACCGAAATGTCGAGCGGCCGGATCGTCTGGTCAGCCAGCTGGGACGGGGCGATCGCCAATGCGCTCGAAATCCAGTCGGAAATCGCCGAGGGCATCGTCAACGCGCTTGCCGGCCACGGCGTGCTGCTGAACGTCGCCGCCGAGCACCTGCATCGACGGGCGGCGGCCGATCGCGATGCCTTCGAACTCTATCTGCGCGGGCGATATCACACCAATCGCTTCAACCGGGAAGATGCCGAAAAGGCGCTGCACTGTTTCCAGCGGGCAACCGAGATAGACCCCTTGTTTTCCCGCGCCTGGCTCGGTCTTGCCTGGTCGCACGATGAACTCGCCTCCTTCGGCGTCGACATGACCGAGAACGACGCTGCGGCGCTCAATTCCGCCAGGCGCGCCGTTGAACTCGATCCGTTCGACGCGGAAGCGCTGGTGGCGCTCGGCGAGATGCTCGGCAACATGGGACAGATGGAAGCGGCGGAGGCGGCGTTGGATCGGGCGCTCGGTCTCGGTCCTTCGAACGCCGACGTGCTGGCGATGTTCTCCGGCTGGGCGCCGGTCTTCGGGCGCATCGAGGAGGGTATCGCTGCGGCTGAAAAGGCCCGGCGGCTCAATCCGAGCTGGCCGATCTGGTACGACAGTTCATTCCGCCGCGCCTCCTTCCATGCCGGCCGATATGAGGAAGCCTTGTCCTTCGTTTTGCGCCGGCAACCGAACACCCGCTCGATGGACGACCTGGTGACGGCTGCCTGCTGCGCCGTTGCCGTCGGCCGGCCGGAAGAAGCCGCGGGCTGGCGCGACCAGGCGATGCTGATCGGCTACAAGTCCGCCAGCCAATATCTCGATCATGCCGGGGTGAAGCGGCCGGAGCAGCGCGCCCACATACTCGATCTGCTGAAGTCGGCCCGGTTCCCGGTCCTTCCCGGAGAGGCTTAAAGCGCGGCAAAAGCGCTTCGCGCTTTGCCTGGGAAAAGCGCTGCACACTTTTTGCGCGACATACTTTGGCGCGGCCCCACGCCGTCGCACTGGCAAACGTTGTTTTCAGCGAAAATTCAGCTCTTCGTCAGCCGCCCGTCGGTACATGTCCAGCCCGTGATGCCAGCATGCACCGTCAACCGAGGGGAACATGCAAATGACCAGCTTCGCCAGATCGAACACCCAGTCCGCCATCTTCGCCGCGATCGCGCATCCGCTTGCGCTTGCGCTTCACAGCCTTTCCAACTGGCGTGAAAACAGGGCATCCCGCCATGATGCGATGCCGGATCTCGATCGGCTGGATGATGAGCATCTGGACGATGTCGGCCTCGTCAGACGGAGCCAGCCCGCCGGCTGGACGCCGGTCGCACGCGGCCTTGACCCCACTTCGATCGTTCGGACGACATATGAGGCGAAACCACGCCCGCGAGGCTGAGAGCGCTGCAAATGCAGAGGGGTTCGGCTGCTCAAGCCCTGCCCACCTTACAAATCCGTAAGTTGTCGCTCAGCCGTAGGCTCCGCTAGATTGCCTCCACACCTGTGGGAATGATCGGGCTGATGCGGATCCTGCTTATCGAGGACGATCGGAAGACGTCCGATTATATCGCCAAGGGCCTTTCCGAGGCAGGCCATGTCTGCGACGTCTTCGGTGACGGCCGCGATGGGCTGTTTCAGGCGCAGCGCGAAGCCTATGACGTCATTGTCGTCGATCGCATGCTGCCGGGGCTGGATGGGCTGGCGATTATCCGCTCGCTGCGGGCCGCCAAGGTCGGCACATCGGCGCTGTTCCTGACCTCGATCGGCGGCGTCGATGACCGGGTCGAGGGGTTGGAGGCGGGCGGCGACGATTATCTCACCAAGCCTTTTGCCTTCTCCGAGCTTCTGGCCCGGGTCAACGCGCTCGGCCGCCGGCCGCCGGTGCAGGAGCAGAAGACGGTGCTGAAGGTTGCCGATCTCGAGCTCGACCTGATCCGCCGCGAAGCCCGCCGCGCCGGTCAGGCGATCGAATTGCAGCCGCGCGAATTCACCCTGCTCGAAGTGCTGATGCGCGGCGAAGGCCGGGTCATCACCAAGACGATGCTGTTGGAGCGGGTCTGGGACTTCCACTTCGATCCGAAGACCAGCGTCGTCGAGACCCATATCAGCCGACTGAGAGCGAAGGTCGACAAGCCATTCCAGGTCCAGCTCCTGCATACGGTCCGCAACACCGGATACAGCCTGCATGCGCCTCGCTAGCCTACGCAGGAGTACGCCGTTCCGGCTTGCCGTCACCTTCGGCGTGCTCTTCGTCGTCGCCTTCATCCTGAGCGGCGCGATCATCTATCACATGCTGCGCCTGGGCCTTGCGCGTGATCTCGAACAGTCGCTGGGCGAAATGAATTCGCTGGTTGTCTCGACCTACGAGCCCAACGATACCGAGGATCTGATCAATACGCTGAACAATTATGCGAGCTTCCAGTCGACCTCCGACGGGCTCTACTCGCTGACCGACCATGCCGGCAAGAAACTCGCCGGCAATTTTGCAGCACCCCGCATCCCCAACGGCGTCTACACCGTCACCTCTAGGGATGTCGGGTTGAAGGGGCATGAGCGCTACCGGATGCAGGTCTCGACCATCGGTCCCTACAGCCTGGTGGTGGCGGAAAACTTCAACGATGTCGACGAGATGCTGCGGATCGTGCTGGTCAGCTTCGAATGGGCCGCTGCGATCGTCGTGGCGACAGCGATCGGCGGCGGCGTCTTTCTCGCCTTCCGGGCCCAGGCGCGGCTGGACGGGGTCGCCCATACCATGAACGATGTCTCCCACGGCGCACTCGACGCCCGCATTCCGATCACCGGCAACGGCGACGACCTCGATACGGTGGCGATCCAGATCAACGCGGCGCTGGAGCGGCTGCAAAGACTGGTCGAGAGCATGCGGCAGGTGAGCGCCGATATCGCCCACGATCTGAAGACGCCGCTCAACAGGCTGCGCCTGACGCTGGATACGGCGGTGGCTGGAAACGACCAGCAGGCGGACGTTTCGGCTCTGCTTGACGAAGCGAGACACGAGAGCGACCGGATCAACGCCACCTTCGAGGCGCTGCTGCGCATTTCCCAGATCGAGGCCGGCGCCCGCAGGGAGCGTTTCCAGGCGACCGATATCGACACCGTGCTTGCCGTCATTTCCGAGGTCTATGCCGATGTCGCCGAAGATGCGCTGATGGCGTTGACGATCGCGGAGCGCTGTCCCGCGCTCGTCTGGGGCGACCGCGATCTCCTGACGCAGATGATCGCCAACCTGGTGGAGAACGCGATCAACCACTGCCCTGATGGAACCGGCATCACGGTCTCGCTCCGCTGCCAGGGCGGCCGCGCCATTGTCTCGGTCGGCGATAGCGGCCCCGGCATTCCCGCCGACGAAAGGGACAAGGTCTTCCGGCGTCTCTACCGGCTCGACAAGAGCCGCACGACGCCGGGAAGCGGCCTCGGGCTCAGTCTCGTCAAGGCAATCGCCGACCTGCATTCGGCTGACATCACCATGGCGGACAATCATCCCGGCCTCATCGTTTCGGTCGGTTTCCCGCTGATCTCGGCCGAGAAGCCCTAGCCGCTCACCCCGGGGGAGCGGGCCCTAGCCGCTCACCCTCCAAGCCGCGAGACGGCGGAAGCGGCGAACGAACCGGCGCACCTCAGCCGCCGCGCGATACGGCAGCACGCTCCACGGCCGGCGGCGGCCCAGCCGGTATGCCGAAAGCCCTGCCTGGATCTGGGAGCAGGGATCGGCCCTTTGGCTGACCGGCAGCGGATCGACGAAGCAGGCGCTCAGCCCATCATCGAACTCCAGATCGAAGGCGAGATCATAGGGCAGGCGCATGGGGACAAGCACATCGGCAATCCAGCCCGCCGCCTTGCGGTTGATCAGATAGGCGCCGGACCCCTTCTCGCGGGTGAGCGCGATGGCGAGCGAGCGTGACGCGGTCAGCGGCTCCACCTTGTGCTTTTTCCCGGAATTGACGGTCGACAGGCGCAGGATGTCCCAGCGCGCCTGATGGTCAAGCGCGGCCTCGAGCAGCTCGGCCAGATCGTCATCGAAATCGAGATCGTCTTCCAGAATGAGCGCGAACTCGGCATGGCTTCCGAGGAAGCGCTTGGCGCATTCGACATGGCTTAGAAAACAGCCGATCTCGAAAGGGTTCGGCCGACGGCCATGCCGGCTCAGATAGGCGGCTTCGTCGAAGCCCGGATGCGGCAGGCTCAGCCCTGCCCCATCGACCGCCGCCACGCGCTCGAAGGCAAGGCCGAAACCTGCCAGCAGGCGTTCCATTCGAAACCGGCGCAAGGGCGCACGGTCGAGATTGATCAGGTAGGTATTCACCCGCAGGCTGACCGGATGAACGGCCGGCATAAGGGCTGCAGGTGCGGCGCGCATGTTCATGAGAGAGCTGACCTCGACTTGGCAATGATGGCGCCAAGCTGCGCTCCAAACCTCACGGGAACCTCGCCCGGACTATACATTTTCGTAAAGTGCGAGGGTCGAACGGCCGGGGCTGCATTCTTACGGATTGGTATGATCCCGGCAAAGTGCGCGTAAGAATGCCGCGCTACCAGCGTCGTGCGGCATGCAGTGGACGCCTCCCTTCCCGCGATCGAAACGACAACCAGCGAGCCTTCGATGACGACAGCGACCCACTGCATGCCGCCCCGGATGATCCTTGGCTGAGCAACCGGCTCAGCGCCCACCACTCTTAAACCCCGACGGAGACCAACGATGAAGCCACGTGCCAGACTGCTGTCCCTTTTCGCCGGAGCTGCCATTCTCGCCTGCTCGGCCGGAGCAAGCTTTGCGGCCGCCACCGTGATCAATGTTACGGAAGATGGAGAAGGCGGCGGTGCGATGTCGCTGAAGCTCGACCCGCCGACGGTGAAAGCCGGCCCCGCGACCTTCGCAGTCCACAACGATGCGATGACCGAGCAGCATGAAATGGTCGTCGTTCGCCTGAAATCTCCGGACCTGCCCATCCCGGTCAACGCCACCAAGAATCGCATCGATGAATCGAAGCTGAAAAGCCTGGGCGAGGTTTCCGATTTGAAACCAGGCGCCAGCGGCAAGCTGAACGCCAGGCTGACGCCGGGCACCTATCTGCTCTTCTGCAACATGAAGGGCCACTACGAAGCCGGGATGCAAGCCAGGCTGACGGTGACGCCGTAGGGCGTGGGAAGGGCTTGCCTTTTGCAGAACCTTGGCTGGGCCTTGTTGCCTACGCTGCGACGAACAGCTCGCGCCAGCGAGACCGACACCGCAGAACTAGGCCGATGTCCAGCCATTCCTCGCTGAGGCGCGCTTGTCGATGGTAGGCGCCGATCCATGGTTGCGGCCGATGGCTCGATCTTCGGGCAAGACCGCGGCTGTCCGTATTGCGCCTGAAGTGGCCGTTACAAGGTGATTTCTATCGGGGTCGCGCTCTTTAACCGGAGGGTCTGTCCGACCGCATCGCGTGCCCTACCGTTTCGATGGCTTACTCATGCGGATGGCGATGGTGCAGGTCGGGGTAATGGGCGTGCCTGTGACTTAACGGCTCGTGTCGATGCCAGTGAGAATGAGGCTCCGTGAATGGCCCGTCATGGACGTGTTGGTGATGTGCGTCGTGGACATGCGAGTGGTCGTGTTCCAGCGCCTCGTGCAAGTGTTCGTGGTCGTGACGCTCGGCCAGATGCAACCATAGGCCAATGCCCATCAGGATGCCCGCGGCAACAAGCTGCAGTGTAACGGCTTCGCCAAAAATGAGGACCGCAAGAATTGCGCCAATGAACGGAGCCAACGAGAAGTAGGCTCCTGTCCTGGCTGCCCCAAGATGGCGGAGTCCGAGCATGAACATCACCAGGCTGACTCCTACGCCAAGGAAGCCGACCAATGAACCAGCCCAAACGAGAGTAGCATTTGGCAATGACGCGCCAAACATTATCGCCAACACAAGGTTGGTCGTACCGGCGACGAGCCCCTTGATCATCGCGATTTGAACTGGGTCGGACGAAGACAACTTGCGGGTAAGGTTGTTGTCGATACCCCATGACAGGCACGCAGTTGCAATCAGCAGACCACCGATATCGAGGTGAAGCGTCTCACCGTTCCATGACAGCACAGCCGCCCCAGCGAGGATAGCCATAGCGCCAAGCAATAGCCGCCGATCAACGTTCTCGCGAAATACAAGCCAAGCAATGCCCATGGTCGCCAATCCTTCAAGATTGAGAAGCAGCGATCCCGAAGATGCCGAGGTCCGCGAAAGACCCAGCATCAACAAAAGCGGACCGAGTACGCCACCAAACAAGACGACCAGGACCAACCAGGGAATATCTCCCTTTTGAAGCGGAGCCTCCACGTTCGGCAGCCCGATCAGGCGACGTCCCCAACTGACGGCGGCGAGCCCAAGGCCGGCTCCAAGATATAGAACGCCCGCCAGCAACCAAGGATCGATTGACCCCAAAAGCAGCTTGGAGAGCGGCGCTGACGCCCCGAACAGAATGGCCGAGCCAAGAGCGAGCGGGACGCCGGGCCAAAGGTGTTGATGCTTGTAGATCATCCCCATGAACTATCACAGGATATGAACCGGCAGCCACCACCTTCTTATCTGCGTTAAGGCGGAACCGGCTTCTATCTCACGTAATTCCAAGGCCGCAACTCATCGATCCGGCTTTGCTTGTGGCCGTTGACGATAGCGGCAAGTGTGCTGGCCAGACAGGCCAGCTGGTCGACAGCACGTGGGCGACCATGGCTTCCTCGTTGATCAGAGTCGAAGGTGACGTGTTGGAACTCCATCTGTGCCTTCTCAAACCAGCATCGACTGCTGGGCGGAGATACCCGCCGTCGCGCCCTGCGATATTGCCGTGGTGACCGAGGCCATGGCTGGGTTTGCAAGATCGCCGGCAGCGTAGATGCCGGGCGTGCTGGTTTCGCGGCGCTCGTCTACCTTGAGGGCGATGCCGAAGGGCGTATTGACCGTGGCGAGGCCCAGTGAGTCATGCAGGCTTGCGGACGGCTTGTTGCGCGGATGTGCGAACAGGATGTCGACTGCGGCATTGCGGCCGCTCTCGAGATTCACGGTGGTGATATGGCCCCGGTGATGGGCGATTTCGGCGATGCGGCCATCAACGACAGGTATGTTGCGGCGCGCCAGATCGGCCCGGATATCGGGTGAAATGTCGTGACCATCGGCGAAGACCGTCAACGTTTCGGTCCAGTCGTGGTACAGCCTGACATAATTGTGCGACGGCGGGCCGGACCAGACGAGGCCCCAATGCTGGTCGGCGACTTCAAAGCCATCGCAATAGGGGCAGGGCACGATGGATGTGCCCCAGCTTTCGGCAAAGCCCGGAACATCGGGCATCTGGTCGGCAACGCCGTAACTCAGGATCAGCCGGCGCGCCCCAAGGCGCTCGCCATCGCCAGTGAGGACGGAGAAGTCGTCGATGGTGCCGGAGATGCTGTCGGCCCGGGCATTGACCAGCCTGATCGTGGGATAACGCGCGAGTTGCTGCCGCGCCTCGGCCAGGATGTCCAGCGGTGGCTTGTGATCGTGGCCGAGCAGGCCATGCGAGTGGCCGGCGAAGCGATTGCGCGGCAGGCCGGTATCGAGAACGGTGACCTTGCGGCGAGCACGGCCGAGCTGAAGGGCGGCGGCGAGGCCGGCAAAGCTGCCGCCGATGATGATGACGTCATCCATGGTGATGGGCTCCGTGTTGCGGATGGTGGGGGTTGGGGTGGGCGTGGCGCGAAATAGCGGCCAGCCATAAGCGCTCGAGACGGGCAGCGAGCAGGGCTCCGGCATCGCCGAGACAGTCGCCCATCACTGTATTGACCGGGCGGACGATGCCGCATTCGATATTGCCGGGCGCCCTCGGGAAACTTGATTTGGGGGACAGGGTAAAATCCAATCTCTGGCTTGCACATTTCCGATACCGCGTGGTATCTTAATGCAGGAATTAAGATACTGTCAAGGATCGTAATTGTCGTGACCGAAAAAAACAGCCAGGCCCGGCGCGGCCGGCCCGCCAATGAGGCGCTTGGCCAAACGATAGCCGACGCCGCGTGCGAACTCTTTGTGGAATTGGGCTTTCAAGCGACGACATTGGAAAAGGTCGCCCAACGGGCGAAGATATCCAAGCTCAGCATCTATCGGCACTTCGAGAACAAGGAGGCGCTGTTCAGTGCGGCCATTGCGGCCCACTGCCATCAGTTTGCACCACAGGCCCTTTTTGAAGGCATCGACGGTTCGGCCCAAGAGCAGCTCATGGCGGTGGGATCATCCCTGCTTCGCACGCTGTTGAGCCCGGAGGTGCGCAGTGTCGAAGCCATGATCATGGCCGACAAGACGAATCAAAAGTCGTTAAGCAAGCTCCATTACGAAGCCGGCCCCGCCTATGTCATCGCCCAAATCGAGGCCCTGCTGCGTCAGTTGCACACGAAGGCGGTTTTGAACGTGCCCAATCCTCTCCAGTCCGCCCGCTTGTTTGCCGCGCTTATCAAAGGATCCGATCTCCTGATTATCGCACGCTTCGATGAGGCGAGAGCAGAGGACGATAACGAAATCGAATCCTATTGCCGGTCGGCCGTCGCCATGTTCATCGCCGCGCACGGTGGCAACAATCACGCGGGCGGATAGCTTCATTAAGAACAGATCAGAACAAGGATATGGCATGACAGAGGAAAATGTTTATCAGGTCGCCGACTGGAAAGGCCAAAGCGGGGAGCGCTGGGTCGCTTACCAGGTCCGGCTCGATGCCATGATGGCGGTGTTCGGCCAGGCCGCGATCGAAGCCGCGGCGCCCGCTACAGGCGAACGCGTGCTGGACGTCGGCTGCGGCGCGGGAGCGTCCAGTCTGGATCTTGCCGCCCGCGTCGGCGCGGGGGGCCATGTGCTGGGCGTGGACATATCCGAACCGCTGATCGGCAGAGCGCGCGTGCGCGCGCCGCAGGATACGCCGGCCCTGTTCCAGGTGGCCGACGCCAGCAGCGCGGAGCTGCCCGAGGGCGCGTTCGACATCCTGTTCTCGCGCTTCGGAGTGATGTTCTTTGACGATCCTGCAGCGGCGTTCGCTCATATGCGGCGTGCGCTCAAGCCGGGCGCGCGGGTCGCTTTCGTCTGCTGGCGTGGCATGGCCGAGAACGATTGGGTTCGCTTGCCGATGGGCGCGATGAAGGGCATCCTCCCGCCGACGGCGCCGCCCGATCCCGAAGCGCCCGGCCCGTTCTCGTTTGGCGACCAGGGGCGGGTGGCGCGCATTCTAACGGCGGCTGGCTTCACCGATGTCGCTATCGCGCCCTTCGATGCCTCTATCCCGTTCGGCAAGGGGGAGACGCGGGATGCGGCGCTCGACGACGCGGTGAAGATGACACTCGAAGTCGGCCCGCTGGCGCGCTCTCTCGCTGATCAACCCGACGATATCCGCGCCCGCGCCTCGGCTGCGGTTCGTGCCGCCTTCGCGGGCTGCCCCGGTGAGCGGTCGGTGATGATCAACGGCGCGGCGTGGATCGTCACCGCGCGCAATCCGGCAAGCTGACAGGGATTAATACGCGCGACCTCTCCGTTCCCCGCCACGTCTCGCATGGCGCGTCCCCTCTCCCCGTCTTTTACGGGGGTCGACAGGACGGGTCGAGACGAGTGGCTCGACCCCGGCAAGGCTAGGGTGAGGGGCAGTCCTCGTTGCGTAAGGCCTCGGCGACATAATGTGTGTCAGCCGTGCTCTGGGCTTAGCCACGAAAGTGGGCAGCCCCTGCGAGCTGCCCTTCGAAATGCAGGACTGCCTATTGCGCTTGCTTCCTCATGGCTTCGGCAATCTGCGCCTTGACGGCACTTAACCCGAAGCTCGCACCAGCCTGCATGGGTGGGAATTCGACGGCGGATTTCGCCAATTGTTCTACCCGCTGCTGTACAAGCACGAAGCGCCAGAACTCGAATTTATACCATTCGAAATATTCGAGAGAGCCGGTGTTCCCCTTGTAAAATGCTGTCCGCTCGAACGGGTCCAGACGTAGATTGACGATGGTTGGCGCACCCAATGTCACTGTGTCACCGAGCCAGCCGCCGGGCTGTTCCTTGAAGGTATATTTGTAGTCTTCGACGCGGGCGGCGCCGAGAGCACTTTCGGCGAAATACCAGATTTCGTGGCGGTTCGACGGACCCGACCCGGTGATCATGCTCGTTTGGTCATAACCGTCGAGGTACACTTTGTACTTCTGCCCGTTCATTTCCTTTCCGGCCTTGAGTTCCACGGCAATATTGGCATTGCCTGCGGCCGCGGTGAAAGTCGGGAACCAGTCGAGGCCCGAAATCAAGCCGTTGCCGATTGAGCCGGCCGGGACATGTCCAGGCCAGCGGATCATTGCCGGTGCCCGAAAGCCGCCCTCAAAGGTCGTGCCCTTCCCGCCATAGAACGGCGTTTGCCCGCCATCAGGCCAGGTAAAGTTCTCGGTTCCGTTGTCGGTGGTGAACATGACGATGGTGTTGTCGTCTACGCCCATATCCTTGAGCTTTTGCATCGTAGCGCCCACGATGTCATCAAGTTGCGCCATGCCAGCCTCGTGAATGGTCCATCCATTCTCCGAGTTGCGCATATTTTCATACTTCTCCGAGAGATGCGTTACGATGTGCATGCGGGTCGGGTTGAGCCACAGGAAGAATGGCTTTCCGTCCGCCTTGGCCTTTTCGATGAACTTGAAAGAGAGGGACTGGATTTCGTCGTCAACTGTCTTCATGCGCTCAGGATAGAGCGTGCCGGCATCCTCGATCCGTTGTTTGCCCACCTTGCCCCAGCGCGGCATTTCTGTCGGATCATCCACCTCTGTCGCCCAGGAATGGACCATGTTGCGTGGCCCGACGACGTTCAGTTGGTCCTGCGGATAACCAGGGTGCGCGGGGTCTTCCATCGCATCGAGGTGGTAGAGATAGCCGAAGAACTCATCGAAACCGTGGACGGTCGGCAGGAACTCGTTCAGATCACCGAGATGGTTCTTGCCGAATTGCCCAGTGGCGTAGCCCATCGACTTGAGCACGGTCGCGAGCGTGGGGGCAGCAGCCGGCAGACCGATCGGAGAACCCGCCTGGCCCACCGTGGTCATGCCCGTGCGGACCGGCAGCTCGCCGGTGATGAAGTTCGCACGGCCTGCCGTGCAACTCGCCTCGGCGTAGTAGTCGGTGAAGAGCATGCCATCGGCCGCAAGCTTGTCGAGATTTGGCGTGCGGCCCGCCATCATGCCGCGATTGTAGGCCCCGATATTCCAGATGCCAACGTCGTCGCCCATGATGACGACGATGTTTGGTTTCGGCGTTTGGTTCTGAGCGATTGCCGGTGCACTTAACGTGACAGCAAATGCTGAAGCCAGCAGTCCGAAACAGAGGTTTTTTGTATAGCTCATAATGACTCCTCCTCCTGAGTTTTGCGCGCCCGTTAAGGCACCGGTTTGAACGGTGCTACGGTGCGTGCAATGCGGTAGGCTGAAAGTTGTTCGTGGCTATGTATTATGCGCCGAAGGGGCGATCATGCCTGCTAGTGCAGATGGGATCAGCGTCAAGGACGGCTGTGTTTGCCGGCATCGGCAGATTGTCTTGCAAAGAGCTGCGGTAGACAGAGTTCGATCCCGCTTTGAATATCGCACAACTTTAGCTCAGCGACTAGGCGAGATTCTCAGCCTATGCGAGACAGCCCAGCGGGAATAGGACGTCTGCTTCTGGCCCAATCCGACCGACCCGGCTGCCGCCTGTCGCCCCAAAGCTGCCAAGCGCAATTCAGCGGAGATCGGGCTTCCGTCAATCGCGACATCCGGTCTTCCCAGGAAGATTGCAATGACAAAGGGGGCTTGTGTTATTCGGCAGTTCCCGCAATGGGTAAGGCAACACATCAGGCGACAGGTGCCGCCCCCGTCATTTCGTCTCCTCCCAATGCCTTTGCCAGAGGTCGAGCCTCGGCTTCAGCGGATCGGCTCCGACCATTGCGCCGTGATTGCTGAAGTCGATGACCCTGTCGACGGCCGGGTTGTGCTGGGGCCATTTTGGCCGTGAGCCGCCATTGGGGTCACCGCTCCTTGCAAATTCGAGCCAGTATTCGCTTGCCAATGTGGCCATGGCCCAGTCGGCAGGTGTCACCTTGTCTTTCACCAGTGCGTTTGGAATGGCGAGCGTATACGGAATTTCGAAGCCGTGCAGAGTGCCTTTCCACATCGGATCGTTGCGCAAGGCCTCGGCGACATAGGAGAAACGATACCACCATGTCGGCTGGCCGGTGCGGGCTATCTCGTCAGCGAGGTGGCGGGATGGTTCGACAAGCGTCTTGTCGGCCAGAACCTGCTGCTTCAGCTCATCGAGGGTCTGTTGGCCGCTGGGATCGTAGAGTCTGCGGGCTTCGGCGGCATGCTTCCCGAAGAGCGCGAAGAGATCGTCTTTCGTCGCGGCCTCACCGATGCCGAGATCTCGATCATTTGCCCCGACGATGACCGGAACCGGCGCTTGACGGCCCGCCGCAAAAGCCGCTTCCGGCGTTTCGAGCAAAAACCGTCCGTCAATGATCGCGCCTGAGATGCCGATGACAGGCTTGCCTGTCGACATTCCCACAAGCACCTCTTGTGCCGATGCACCTTCGGTCAGCTTTTCCGCAGGCAGCGCCCGAAGGGCCGCGAGAGCCTCGGCATCGCTGCCATTGATTCCCAGAGAAGCCGCATAGTCCAACGCGATTTTCTCTGCTTCTTCCAAAGGTGACAAGGGCGTGCTCTGCGCACGCGCGGTCGGCAGACCCGGTGACTGTAGAATGGCGCCCCGGAACAGCCCGCGTGACAGTGGCGATATCATGTGCGCCATCACCGAGCCGCCACCGGCCGACTCTCCGAAGATCGTCACTTTCTTCGGATCGCCGCCGAAGGCTTCGATATTCTGCTGGACCCATTTCAGGGCGGCAAGCTGGTCCATGTAACCATAGTTGCCGACGGGCTCGTCAGGGGATTCCTTCATCAGCGCCGGATGGGCAAAATAACCCAGTCGGCCCATGCGGTAATTCATGCTGACGAACACAACTTTCCGGGCGGCCAGCTGGCCACCAGGATATTGGGGGGTGTTTCCATGGGCAAGAGCGCCGCCGTAAATCCAGACCATCACCGGCAGCGGTGTGCGGGGACGCTTGACGGGTGTCCAGACATTGAGGGTCAGACAATCCTCTGACTTCGGCAGGTCGTCGCTCTGCATGCAGGACGGACCGAAATTGCGGGCATCCCTAATACCGCTCCATGTCTCCGCTGGCCGCGGATTGCGCCATCGCAGATCACCAACCGGCGGCGCCGCATAGGGTATGCCCTTGAAGCTGACGACCGTGCCCGACCTCTCACCCTTCAGCATTCCGCCGTCGATCGTCACGGTGTCGTCGGCCGCCCCTGATCGCGGCGCGAACGCCATCTGACAGAATGCGATGGCCAAAAAGAGCAGAAACGTGCGACGGCCGTCTACAAACACTGCACTCTCCAGCGCCAAGTTGAGTGCGATCAAAATACTCCCACAGAACGGCAACGGAAAGGGTTCATCAGGCATCGCTAAAGTGCGCTATTGCTCCACGGCGGGTTTCGGCTCGATCGGCGGGGAGTTTAGCGAAAACACACGCCCACCCTCGGTCATCCCAGGCCCTGAGCCTACACGCACCGACACGCCTTCCCCGAACGACCAGGGAAATATGCCAGGGGCTTCCCGCCGCTGGTCTTGATCGTTCGCCCAGGCCAGGATCGTTACGAGTTCTCCGACGAGCAGTGCGCTGATTTCACCGCGCTTGGCGCCAACCCAGTCGGCTCGAGCATGGTTCGGTCCCCTGTGAGATAGGGCAGTACCTAAATCGTATTCGGGATGTCGGCGTCAGCGTCGCTCGAGCGTCCTTGGGAACATCGAGACTGTCCGCCCGCGCTCTCGGCTTGCCTGAACGAGCTTTTGCATCAATAGCCCACCCGCAGAGAGAATTCCCACCGCCCAGTTTGGAAAAGACCAAAGGAGATAAAAGTGTCTGCATCAGTGCTCTTCATGTCCATGTCACTGGACGGGTATATCGCGGGGCCCAACGATGAAGTGGGCAATCCCGGCGGCGACGACTTTATGCGGTTGCACGAGTGGTACGGGGATTTTTCCCGACCGACCGGACCGGTCGGAGAATTGTGGGACGAATGGAACGCGCCAGGTGCGATTCTGGCGGGTCGGCGAACCGTGGAGCAGGTCGATCACTGGGGCGGTGACAATCACGGTGTCCCGATCTTCGTACCCAGTCACAGGCCGCCCGGGCCATCCGTCGCGAATTATCCGTTGGTCAAATACGTGAGCGACGGGATCACGAGCGCAATAGCGCAGGCGAAGGCCGCCGCCGGGGACCGGGACGTGTTGATGCTTGGCGCGTATACGGCGCAACGGGCGCTGGAAGCTGGCGTGCTCGACGAACTGCAAATACACCAGGTTCCAGTCTTGTTCGGATGTGGCCGCCGAATGTTCGAAGTCTTACCATCGCGCGTCGAGTTGGAGATCGTTCGGGTGATCGATACACCCGAGGCCACGCACATCCGCTACCGCGTCCGCCGCTGAGCCCGCCGACCCAGCCGTCACTCGTTTGTGGTCGCCAGCATCAAGGCATGGAGGGACCTATGGACTATCGGCTCCCATCAAGCGGCTCGACATGCCCGCCGGCGACCTGCCGGGCGTCAGTCGCGCGATATGGACAGCCCCGTGAGAAGCGGAGCGTAGGCGGCGAGCCTGCCGGATACGAACTCCGTGAAGAGCCGCACGCGCTTCGTCTTGCGTGTCTCCCCCTGCGTGAGAAGCCAGAGCGTTCCGTACATGTGCAGGTCGGTGCCCGGCACCCTCACCAGCTGGGGATCGGCATCTCCGACGAAGCACGGCAGTGTCGTGATCCCGAGCCCCTGCCGTACTGCAACGATCTGCGCCTCGCCGTCCGTGGTCCTGAACGGGACCCCCATGGTGCGAACTTCGCCGTCGCGGACCCAGTCCGGGATGCCATGAATGCTTATGACGATCCATCGGATGGGATCCGGCGCCCCCGCACGCCACGCTGCCAGCAGATCGCGGGACATGTAGATACCGCCGAATATATCCGGCCCCTTCAGGCCGTGAAGATTGAGCGGCAGGGTTTTGCGGTCGTAGACCACGCGGATCGCGACGTCAGCCTCTCGGTTGGTCAGATTCGCCAGCTCGCCGGACGACGCGATTTCCATCTCGATATCAGGATGCAGACGCGCAAAATCGGCGAAGTCCGGCATCAGCAGGTGTGTCGCAAGGGTCGGAGCCAACGTCACCCGCAGAAGCCCGCGCACGCTCTGGTCGCGACCGAAGACGCGCGTCTCCAGCTGGTGCGACGACGCTTCCATCTGCTCCGCGAGCTGGAGGACCTCCTCGCCCGCAGCCGTCAGGCGGTAGCCTGAAGGCAGCTTTTCGAACATCTGCGCCCCGAGGCGTTCCTCGAGCTGGGCGATGCGTCGCAGCACCGTCGCGTGGTTCACCCCGAGGCGCTTGGCGGCAGCCCGCACTGAGCCTCCGCGCGCGGCGGCAAGAAAGTAGCGAACGTCATCCCAGTCGATCATGGTGCATTCCCGCGCCGCGCGGCGCGGCTTCCGAAGCCCGTTCTAGCACACTGAGCCGCAATGTGCGCGAGTGTTGTGGCACTTGATCATCTGGATGGATCGTTTTTGCACCACCCATGTGCGTGATTGCGCACTCACCGCCCGACTTCGACGAACCCATATCGGAGTTCTCGGGAGACATCCCCGTACAGCCGAAAACATGTGACGGCGAAACGAAGGACGCATGACATGAACAGACTGAATGGAAAGACCGCCGTGATCACCGGCGGCGCTACCGGCAGCGGCCGCGCCGCAGCCAAGCGCTTCATCGACGAGGGGGCCTTCGTCTTCATCTTCGGCCGCCGGCAGGAGGCGCTTGACGCCGCTGTGGCGGAGCTCGGGCCCAATGCGCGGGCGGTAAAGGGCTCGGTCTCAGATGAGGCCGACCTTGTTCGCCTGTACGACGCGGTGAAGGCAGAGCGCGGAGCGCTCGACATCGTCTTCGCCAATGCCGGGGCGGGAAGCCCGCTTCCGCTCGGCAAAATCACCGCCGAGCACATTGATGAGACCTTCGACACCAATGTGAAGGGCACGATCTTCACGGTCCAGAAGGCGCTGCCGCTGATGGGCTCAGGCGGTTCGATCATCCTGACGGGATCGAGCGCCGGCACCACGGGAGCCCCGGGATTCACTGCCTACAGCGCGAGCAAGGCCGCGGTACGCAATCTCGCGCGGACCTGGGCAGAGGACCTGAAGGGCACCGGCATCCGGGTCAACGTGCTGTCACCCGGGGCGACGGCGACCGAACTCGCGAAGGAGGCGCTGGGTGAGGAAGGCCAGAAGGCCTACGGCGCGATGACTCCACTCCAGCGTATGGCCGATCCCGCGGAGATCGGGGCGGTGGCCGCCTTTCTCGCGTCGTCGGACAGCAGCTTCATGACAGCCAGCGAAGTCGCCGTCGACGGCGGCCTGGCGCAACTCTGACCCGACGCGATCCCGCGTTCTAGGAACACAACGAAGGATAGAACATCATGAAAAAACTTGAAGGCAAAGTAGCAGTCATCACGGGCGGAAGCAGCGGCATCGGATTGGCCACTGCCAAGCGCTTCGTGGAGGAAGGTGCGCAGGTCGTGATTATCGGGCGACGCGAGAAAGCCTTACAAGAGGCCGCGGCCCTTATCGGGAAAAACGTGACGACAGTCGTGGGCGACGTCTCGCGCCTGGAAGATCTGGACCGGCTCTACGCCACCGTGAAGGAGAAACATGGTCACATCGACATTCTCTTCGCAAACGCGGGCGCAGGTACGGTCGCGCCGCTTGCGGCAGCGACTGAGGCCCATTTTGACCAGACCTTCGATGTGAATGTGAAGGGTCTGTTCTTTACGGTGCAGAAGGCCCTTCCCCTCTTCAAGGACGGTGGCTCGATTATCCTGAACTCTTCGGTCTCGAATGTGATGGGGCTGCCAGCGTTCAGCGCTTACGCAGCGAGCAAGGCGGCTGTTCGCAGCTTCTCGCGGTCTTGGACCCAAGAGCTGAAGGACCGCAATATCCGCGTCAACACGATGAGCCCCGGCGCGATCGAGACTCCCGCCTTGGCGACAACGACCGGCCTGACCGCTGAGCAAGCCGAGGAGGCGGTCGCCCAGTTTGCTGCACAGATCCCAATGGGACGCAGGGGCAAGCCAGAGGAAATCGCGGCTGCGCTCACGTTCCTCGCCTCCGATGAGAGCTCCTACATCACCGGTATAGATCTCGCCGTCGATGGTGGTTGGGCGCAGGTATGACCCGTCAACACAGGATCGGAGAAGCATTATGAGCTACTCAATTATAGGATTCGGCAATATCGGCCAGGCTATTGCTAGGGCCTTTGCCAGAAACAGCATCGAAGTTTCCGTTGCAACCACGCGCGACCCGGAAAGCTTCGCATCCGCCGCAGCCGCGATCGGGCCCACGATCATTCCCAAGAGATTGGCGGAAGCCGTCAAGGCGGACATCATCTTTTTGGCTGTCCGTTTCGAGGCGCACCCGGAGGTCGCGAAGACGCTTCCCACCTGGCAGGGGAAGACAATCGTCGATGTGACCAATGCCTACGGCGTGCCTCCGGAGGAACTGGAAGGACAGCCGTCTTCCAGGTACATCGCACAGGCGTTTTCCGGTGCGAAACTGGTCAAGGGCTTCAACCATTTGATCGCTGCCAGCCTTGACCAGGATCCCGCCGTAAAGGGTGGCAGGAGAGTCGTGTTCCTGGCGAGCGACGATGACGCTGCCGCAGCGGAGATTGGTGCGCTCGCGAAAAATCTCGGTTTCGCGCCGATCGAACTTGGCGGGCTTTCTGAAGGCGGACTGCTTGTGCAGGCGCGCGGAAATAGTTGGGGCCGGCTGATCTTCAAGGACCTGGTCAAGTTCGACTGACGAACACGATATCCCCATCAGCAGCGACACGATGCACCCGATCGGATCGAGCGCGATCCGATCGGCAGAAAATGGAGAAGATGCCATGAGCATCGAGAAGAACATCAAGACCGTGAAGGACTTCTTCGCCGCGATCGGCCACGGCGACAGGGAGGCTCTGCTGGCGCTGGTCGCCGAAGAGATCGAGTGGATCATTCCGGGCAAGGACTGGCCGCTGGCCGGAACGCACCGCGGGCACGCGGGACTGGCAGATTTGCTCGAGACGGCATCCAAGTCGATAGAAACGTCCACGGAACCCCGGGAGTTCGTAGCGCAAGGAGACCGGGTCCTGGTCGTCGGCTTCGCGAAGGGAACGATCAAGGCCACGAACAAGCCGTTCGAGGACGACTGGGTCTTCGCCATCACGGTCCGGGACGGCAGACTGACCAACATCCGGGAATACGTCGACACGCAAGCACTGGCGCGCGCCGCGCAGATGGACGCGTCAGGGCTGGCGTAGCGCTGGCCGACGGCGGCCCTCTGCCCGGCGTCGAAGGTGAATGAGCCATGGATCGGAGCCTCGCACGCCGCGCGCTCGTCGAATACTCAACCGTAAAGGAGATCCCAATGTACGACCAATCCAAGCTATCCGAATTGATCCGGTTCGCACGGGTCGATGCGGGCTCCACCGTCATCGACGTTTACCCGGGCGACGGTGACTGGACCCGCCTCTTCTCCGACATCGTGCGACCCGACGGACGGGTCTTCAGCTTCGTGCCGGCCGAAGTCGCTCACTTCAAGAACGATCCGGTCGGCCGCATGCGAACGCTTGCGATGGAACCGGGCCGAGCGAACGTCGAAGCCGTCTCGGCGGACCTCGTGGCGATGCCGGAGGTCACGCAAACAGCGGATGTCCTGTGGCTGCATCTGTTTTACCACGATCTCCACACCGCCCTGATCCAGGCCAGGGGCGCGACGGCCGCCGTCTTCAATCGAGCCGTCTACGAGCGGCTGAAGCCCGGCGGGTCCTATGTCATCGTCGACCACGCCGCCGCCGTCGGGGCGGGCACGAGCGATGCACAGTCGCTGCATCGGATTGAGCCTGCATCCGTTCGCGAGGAGGTGGAGGCGGCCGGCTTCGTACTGGACGCGGAAAGCACCCTGCTCGCGAACAAGGACGATTCGCACTCGATCAAGGTCTTCGATCCCTCGATCAAGGGAGAGACCGATCGCTTCGCCTATCGATTTTTGAAGATCTAACACTGAGCCATTCGCCAACGATGAGGTCGGCTCTCGTACGGGAGGCGGCTTCTGGTGGTTCGTCTTCGAAAGTGGACGAAATGTTCCAATCCATTGTCACCCATTGACGTAAACGGGTTTCACCCCAATACGGTCAGGCCAGCCAGACGACAACAGGAGTGTAATCGTGAGCGAACCGACCGTAGCAGATGCAACAAACCGCATTTATGAGTCGCTCCAGGCGGACAACGCCGACATCGACGTGCATATCGCGGCCCTCAAGGCAGCGTTGACGCGG
>Ga0209051_1000289_pt1 | contig 80415 bp, 80 predicted proteins | sample AraplaCvi_mMS_r2_2_FD_184286 | JGI IMG/M metagenome (GOLD analysis project Ga0209051, IMG submission 184286) | Arabidopsis root microbial communities from North Carolina, USA - plate scrape MF_Cvi_mMS_r2 (SPAdes) (version 2) | ecosystem: Host-associated > Plants > Roots > Endosphere | place...
CGAAGCGGCCGGGCCGATAGAATTCCTCACGATTTTAAGGGCCCTCCGGGCCCCCTCCATGAACCTTCCCGGGATGAAACAGCTCGCGCTCGATATCGGCATTGCGACGGGCCCCAGCTTCGACGCTTTTTTTGCCGGCCCGAACGAGGCGGCGCTGCGGCACCTGCAACTGTGGGTGGGCGGCGCCGGCAGCGCCGTGCCCCACTCTCCCGTCCCGACCTACCTGTGGGGCGAAGGCGGCAGCGGCAAGACCCATCTGCTCGAATCGGTGCGCGTCGCACTGCGCGAGCAGGGCGCGAGCGTGGGCTGGCTGCATGCCGGCCTGCTGGAGCCGCCCGAATTCGACGAGCGCTGGGGGGCCGTGCTGCTCGACGACGTGCACCTCTACACCGCCGTGCAGCAGCACGCGGCCTTCAACTGGTTCGTCAATGCGCAGACCCTGCAGCGCGGCGTGGTGGCTGCGGGCGCGCTGCCGCCGGCCGACCTGCCGCTGCGCGAAGACCTCCGCACCCGGCTGGGCTGGGGCCATGTGTTCCACCTGCAGGTGCTGAGCGAAAGCGAACGCCGCGCGGTGCTGCGCCAGGCCGCCGACACGCGCGGCGTCATGCTGTCGGACGAGGTGCTCGACTACATGCTGCACCGCTTCAGCCGCGACCTGGGCAGCCTGATGGAGCTGCTCACGCAACTCGACGGCTATGCCCTTCAGACACAGCGCGCGATCACGATCCCGCTGATCCGATCCATGCTCGAAAACGAATAGAGAAGAGCTTCAACCAACAATGATCAAGAAATTCATCGACAAGCTGCTCGGCAAATCGGCCGGCGGCGCACAGGGCAAGAGCCGCTTCGGCAAGCGCCAGGAGGTGCCGGCAGAGGTTCACAAGATCGATCCAGCCCTGGTCGACGAACGTGCCAGGAACGTCGTCACCACGCTCCAGCAGGCGGGCTACGAGGCCTACGTGGTGGGCGGCGCAGTGCGCGACCTGCTGCTGGGGCTGCGTCCCAAGGACTTCGACGTGGCCACCAACGCCACGCCCGAGCAGGTCAAGTCGCTCTTCCGGCGCGCCTTCATCATCGGGCGGCGCTTTCGCATCGTGCACGTGGTGTACGGCCGCGGCCGCGAGCACGAGGTGATCGAGGTCTCGACCTTCCGCGCCTACATGGACAACGCCGCCGCCGAGCAGGTGGCCGGCAACGAGCGCACCAGCAAGGGCGAGCTCGCGAGCATGAAGCATGCGGTGGATGCCAGCGGCCGCGTGCTGCGCGACAACGTCTGGGGCCCGCAGGAGGAAGACGCGGCGCGCCGCGACTTCACCGTGAACGCCATGTACTACGACCCGGCCAACCAGGTCGTGGTCGACTACCACAACGGCATCCGCGACGCCCAGAAGCTCACGCTGCGCATGATCGGCGACCCGGCCACGCGCTACCGCGAGGACCCGGTGCGCATCATCCGCGCGATCCGCTTCTCGGCCAAGCTCGCGGCGCTCGGCTTCAAGATGGAAGCCAAGACGGCCGCGCCGCTGGTCGAATCGAGCAAGCTGCTGGCCGACGTGCCGCAAAGCCGCCTGTTCGACGAAATGCTCAAGCTGCTGCAGACCGGCCATGCCATTGCCACCGTCGAGCAGCTGCGCAAGCTGGGGCTCGCCAAGGGCATCTATCCGCTGCTCGACGTGGTGGTGGAGCGGGCCGACCAGCCCTTCGTGAAGGCAGCGCTGCAGGACACCGACCGCCGCGTCGGCGAAGGCAAGCCCGTGGCGCCGAGCTTCTTGCTGGCCTGCGTGCTGTGGGCCGACGTGCGCGACGGCTGGGCGCAGCGTGTCGAGGGCCGGCACGGCCAGCGCCCGCAGCCGCCGTTCCCGGCGTTGCAGGACGCGATCGACGACGTGTTCAACGCCCGCATCGGCGATGTCTCGGGCCGCGGCAAGCTCGCTGCCGACATGCGCGAGATCTGGATGATGCAGCCGCGCTTCGACAAGCGCACCGGCTCCACCCCCTACAGCCTGGTCGACCAGGCGCGGTTCCGCGCCGCCTTCGACTTCATGCGGCTGCGCGCCGACGTGGGCGAGGTCAGCGAGGCCATTGCCGAGTGGTGGCAGGAGTTCAGCACCGCCGACGACGTGCGCCAGCAAGACCTGCTGGAGCAGGTGCGCGACGAGCAGAAGACCCGCCAGCGCGTGCGAACGCGCGACCCGGTCGCTCCCAAGCCCTCCCGCGGCGAACCGGCGCCGCGCCAGCGCCAGCCCGATGCCGACACGCGTCAGGGCGACGAGGCCGAGGAAGTCGAAGTCGAAGCCGGCGCCGTGCCGCCCGATGGCGAGCCGGCCGCGCCGCGCAAGCGCCGCCGTCGCCGCAAGCCGCGCACCGGAGGTGGTGGCGGCGAGGGCGGCGGGAGCGCCGCAGCCGAATGAGCGCACCGAACCGGCCGAAGGACGGCAAGAGCGGCGGCGGCCAGGGCCGGCCGCCATCGCGTGGCGGCCCTTCGCCGAAGCCGAAGAGCAGCGGCCCGGCGCCCGCGCGGCGCGCGGGCAAGGCCGGGCCTGCCGGCGCGCCCACCCGCCGCACGCGCGAGGACTATCCGACCGTGCAGGCCTTTGTCGCCATCGGCGCCAACCTGGGCGACGCCCAGGCTGCCGTGAAGGCGGCCATGGACGCCATCGGCACCATCGAGCGCACCGTGGTGACGGCGCGCTCGTCGCTCTACCGCAGCGCGCCGGTCGATGCGGCCGGGCCCGATTTCATCAATGCCGTGGTGGCTGTGCGGACCGGGCTCACGGCCGAGGCCTTCCTGGCCGAGCTGCACCTGCTCGAGGCGCAGGCCGGCCGCGAACGGCCCTTTCCCAATGCCCCGCGCACGCTCGACCTCGACCTGCTGATGCACGGCAACGCGATCAAGGACACGCCTGCGCTGGCCTTGCCGCACCCGCGCATGCGCGACCGTGCCTTCGTGCTGAAGCCGCTCGCCGAGATCGCGCCTGACAAGGTGCCGCGCGCGGCGCTTGCGCGCGTTTCCTCGCAGGTGATCGAGCGGATTCGCGACTGAGCGGCCGGGGGCGGTGACCCCTGTTGCTCGGCCGGCTTTGCTGCGCCCATTACACTTGCGCGGTTTTTCATGACGTTGTCACGCATTTGTGGCAGCCGCGAACCCAGGAGAGCGCCATGTTCGGCAAGCTGCTGCCCCGCGAGGGGAATTTTTTCGAGATGTTCAACCAGCACGCCGAGCGCATCGTCGAAGCGGCGCGGGCGTTCGAGCAACTCGTGGCCAACTACAACGACGTGCATCTGCGCGAGCAGTACAACCGCGACGTCGACAATGCCGAGCGTGCGGCCGACCGCGTCACGCACGACGTCAACCGGCTGATCCACAAGACCTTCATCACGCCGATCGACCGCGAGCAGATCCACAAGCTCATCAACACCATGGACGACGTGGCCGACCTGATCCAGGACTCGGCCGAGACCATGGCGCTGTACGACGTGCGCCACATGACCGACGAGATCGTGCGCCTCACCGCCCTGAGCGTGAAGTGCTGCGACCGCCTGAAGGACGCCGTCAAGTTCCTCGGCAAGATCGCCGATCCGGCGGTGGCCGAGGCCACGCTCAAGACCTGCGAGGAAATCGACCGCCTCGAGTCCGACGCCGACCGCGTGATGCGCAGCGCCATGAGCAAGCTGTTCCGCGAGGAGCCCGACGTGCGCGAGGTGATCAAGCTCAAGGCAATCTACGAATTGCTCGAGACGATCACCGACAAGTGCGAGGACGTGGCCAACGTCATCGAGGGCATCGTCCTCGAGAATTCCTGAGCGGTAACCATCGATGGCAACGGTTCAGGTCGCCCTCTGGGTGGTGATGGTGCTGGTCGCGCTCGCGATCCTGTTCGACTTCATGAACGGCTTCCACGATGCGGCGAACTCGATCGCCACCGTGGTGTCCACCGGCGTGCTCAAGCCGGGCCATGCCGTGCTGTTCGCGGCTTTCTTCAACCTGATCGCGATCTTCATCTTCCACCTGAGCGTGGCGGCGACGGTCGGCAAGGGCATTGCCCAGCCGGGCGTGGTCGATGTGCACGTGGTCTTCGGTGCGCTCGTGGGTGCCATCAGCTGGAACCTCGTGACCTGGTACTACGGCATCCCGAGCAGTTCGTCGCACGCGCTGATCGGCGGCATCGTGGGCGCCGTGATCGCCAAGACCGGCACCGGCGGCCTGGTGGCTTCGGGCATCTGGAAGACCGTGGCCTTCATCTTCGTTTCGCCCTTCCTCGGATTCGTGCTGGGCTCGATGATGATGGTGCTGGTGGCCTGGGGCTTCCGGCGCGCCACGCCGTCGCGCATCGACCGCTGGTTCCGGCGGCTGCAGCTGGTGTCCGCCGGCGCCTACAGCCTGGGCCATGGCGGCAACGACGCGCAGAAGACCATCGGCATCATCTGGATGCTGCTGATCGCCACCGGCTATGCCTCGGCCACGGACTCGAGCCCGCCGACCTGGACCATCGTGAGCTGCTACGCCGCGATTGCGCTGGGCACCATGTTCGGCGGCTGGCGCATCGTGAAGACCATGGGCCAGAAGATCACCAAGCTCAAGCCCGTGGGCGGCTTCTGCGCCGAGACCGGCGGTGCGCTCACGCTGTTCCTGGCCACTGCGCTGGGCATTCCCGTGTCGACCACCCACACCATCACCGGCGCCATCGTCGGCGTGGGCTCGGCGCAGCGCGCGAGCGCGGTGCGCTGGGGCGTGGCGGGCAACATCGTCTGGGCCTGGATCTTCACGATCCCGGCGTCGGCCTTCGTGGCCGCCATCGCCTACTGGCTCAGCCTGCAGCTTTTCTGAGCTTCCGGGGCGCGCGGCGGCCAGCTACTGCGAAATCTTCCGGCCTTCCTCGACCTGGTGTTCGAAGTAGCGCTGGAAGCTGAACACGATGCTGGCCATCAGCACCGTGGTGCCGAACAGGAGCGCCAGCACCACGGCGCCGATCGTGGCCCAGTTCGTGCGGCCCGGCGCGGCGTCCGAAGGCGCGCTGCCGTTGAATCGGGCATTCCACTTCTCGGGCGTCATGAGGCCGTAGACGATGGCCGTCAGCGCGCATCCCGCGATGGTGAAGCCCAGCAGCGGAATCAGCACCCAGCTCCAGCCGTCGTCCAGGCCGTACATGCGCGCGCGCTCGATGCCGTACAGGCCCAGCGCCGTGGGAATGGGCAGCAGCCAGCCGAGCCAGTCGCCCATGCCGCGAAGGTAGAAGCGGTGCAGGCCCAGCGGGCCGCCCAGGAAGGAGAGCCAGGCGGCAATGGTCTTGTTTTTCATTCGGGTTGGGTGGTGCTGCCTTCGCCCAGCACTTTTTCCATCAGGACCACGTCGCGCCATTGGTCGAACTTCCAGCCGCAGTCCTTGAGCACGCCCACGTGCGTGAAGCCCTGGCTGCGGTGCACGCCGACCGAGCCGGCATTGGCCGAATCGCCGATGACGGCGATCAGCTTGCGCACGCCCGCCGCTTCGGCGGCCTGCGAGAGGGCGGCCAGCAGCCGGGCGCCCAGGCCCCTGCCGCGTGCGGCTTCGGAGATGTAGATCGAATCTTCGGCCGAAAAGCGGTAGGCCGGGCGGGGCTTGAACCAGTTGCAGTAGGCAAAACCCAACACCTCGCCGTCTTCTTCGGCCACGAGGTAGGGCAGGCTCTTGCCAAGCACGTCGGCGCGCCGCGCGGCCATGTCCTCGGCCGAGGGAGGCTCGGTCTCGAAGGTGCCGGTGCCGTTGAGCACGTGATGGGCATAGATGGCCGTGACGGCCGCGATGTCTTCGTCGCGGCTGGGGCGGATGGTGAGGGTCATGCAGGTGGCAAACGGAATGCGGCAAGCGCGGAAATTCGGAGAAAACGCAGGTCGGGCTATAATCGCAGGCTTTTCAGCGTGTCGCTGGCCGGGTGGCCATGTCGCGTGTCTCGACGTTGAAAGAACACTGTGAGCGGGCCTCTGTCAAAAAAAGGGCTTGCTGCACCACCCAAGGATAAATCATGGTCGTCATTCGACTTTCCCGCGGCGGCTCCAAAGGCCGTCCGTTCTTCAACATCGTCGTGTCGGACAAGCGCGTTCGCCGCGATGGCCGTTTCATCGAGCGCCTGGGTTTCTACAACCCGACCGCCAAGGAAAACGAAGAAAGCATCCGTATTGCCCAGGACCGCCTGGCCTACTGGAAGAGCGTCGGCGCACAAGCTTCGCCCACGGTCCTGCGCCTGATCAAGCAAGCCGCTGCAGCGGCTCCCAAGGCGGCGGCTTAAGCCGTCCGGCACGCCAATGCTGCCCGCACTCGAAGCCGCCGAATTGCCGGCGGATGCGATCGAGGTAGGGCGCATCGCCGATGCATGGGGCATCAAGGGCTGGTTCAAGGTCCTGCCCCACAGCGCCCAGCCCGAGGCGCTTTTTTCTTCCAAGCGCTGGTTCCTGCAGGCTCCCGGAGCCTCGGCAACCGCAGCTTTCCGGCTCGCGATCCGCGAAGCCAAGGAACATTCCGACTGCATCGTCGCCTCGTCCGAGGATGTGCCCGACCGCAATGCGGCCGAGGCGCTTCGCGGCGCGCGCGTGTTCGTGCCGCGCTCGAGCTTTCCCACGGCCGGCGACGACGAGTACTACTGGGTCGACCTGATCGGCCTGTCGGTGGTAAACCGCGAAGGCGTGGCGCTCGGCACGGTGCGCGAACTGCTCGCCACCGGTCCGCAGACCACGCTGGTGCTCGCGGCCGAGGAAGACGGCAAGGCCATCGAACGCATGGTGCCCTTCGTCTCGGTCTTCGTCGACAAGGTCGACCTGGCCGGCCGCCTCATCACGGTCGACTGGCAGCCCGATTTCTGATCTGGGGCTCGCGCGCATGCGCTTCGACGTCCTCACGCTGTTTCCCGAGCTGTTCGCGCCCTTCATGGCCAGCGGCGTGACGCGCCGCGCCTACGAGTCGAAGCAGGTCGAGGTCGTGCTCTGGAACCCGCGCGACTTCGCGCAGGGCAACTACAAGCGCGTCGATGACCGGCCCTTTGGCGGTGGCCCCGGCATGGTGATGATGGCTGAGCCGCTGTCGGCCTGCCTTGACGCGGCGCTGGCCGCGCGCGGTTCCCAGGCGCCGGTCGTGCTGTTCTCCCCGATCGGCCAAACCTTGCGCCACGAAGCGGTCGAGCGCTGGTCGGCCAGCGAAGGCGCGGTGCTGGTCTGCGGCCGCTACGAAGGCATCGACCAGCGCTTCATCGACACGCGCGTGACCCACCAGATCAGCCTCGGCGATTTCGTTCTCTCGGGCGGCGAGATCGCGGCCATGGCGCTGCTCGATGCCGTGGCGCGGCTGCAGCCCGGCGTGCTGGGCGACGAGGCCAGCCACGTGCAGGACAGCTTCAATCCTTCGCTCGACGGCCTGCTCGACTGCCCGCACTACACCCGGCCGGAGCAATGGAACGGGCAGGGCGTGCCGGCCCCGCTGCTGTCGGGGCACCACGTGCAGATCGAGCGCTGGCGCCGCGACCAGCGCCTGGCCATCACCGCCGCCCGGCGGCCCGACCTGATTGCCGCCGCACGCGCCGCCGGCCGCCTGAACAAGGCCGATGAGGCGGTCCTGAAAAAAAAGCTATAATCCCCGGTTCCCCGATCCTCTGCCCGGCCGCGCCTGGCTTTTATTGCGTTCAGCAATAGATCCAAAGGCGCCTTTTGTGTAGCGCGAGCACGATCGAATATCAGGAAATCATGAACCTCATCGAAACCCTCGAGCAGGAAGAAATCGCCCGCCTCGGCAAGAAGATCCCCGATTTCATGCCCGGTGACACGGTCATCGTCAGCGTGAGCGTCGTCGAAGGCACCCGCAAGCGCGTGCAGGCCTACGAAGGCGTCGTGATCGCCAAGCGCAATCGCGGTCTCAACAGCGGCTTCACGGTGCGCAAGATCTCCAGCGGCGAAGGCGTGGAGCGTACGTTCCAGACCTACAGCCCGCTGATCGCCGGCATCGAAGTCAAGCGCCGCGGCGATGTCCGCCGCGCCAAGCTGTACTACCTGCGCGAGCGCAGCGGCCGTTCGGCACGCATCAAGGAAAAGCTGCCGGGCAAGTCGCAAGCAGCATCGGCCGCCAAGTAAGCTGCCTTTTCCTGCCGTGCAAAAAGCCGCCGCTCTGGCGGCTTTTTGCGTTGTGCGCCGTGCACGCTTCTTGCAAAAAGACAGCGCGGCCTTTTTACGCTCTACTCTTTCACTGAAACTCTCTCACTTGATCCACTCCACCGCCCCCATGCAATTCGCTCCCGTCGAACCCGTCAATGCCGTGGTGCCGCCCACGCTGCTGCCGTTCGACCCGCGCGAGGCGCCTGTGGTCGGCGGCCCCGATGGCCTGCCGGCCGTGGCCACCGCGCAGTTGACCACCGAGTCCCTGCGCAGGCGCTTTGCCGCGCCGCCCGAGTGGACGCCCGAATTGCGGCGCGAGCCGCGCCTGACCGACCGTGTCCCGGCGCAGGCGGCCGTGCTGGTGCCCATCGTGCAGCGCCCGCAAGGCGCTACCGTGCTGCTGACCGAACGCACGGCGCATTTGTCCAATCATTCGGGGCAGGTGGCGTTTCCGGGCGGGCGCGTCGACCCCGAGGACGCCAACATCGCGGCGGCCGCACTGCGCGAGGCCTGGGAAGAGGTGGGACTCTCGGCCCAGTACATCGAAGTGCTTGGCAGCCTTCCGACCTACACCACCATCACCTCGTTCATCGTGACGCCCGTGGTCGCGCTGGTGAAGCCCGAATTCGAGCTCACCATCAACCCCTACGAAGTGGCGCTGGCCTTCGAGGTGCCGCTGGCCTGGCTCATGGACCCGGCCAACCATCGCCGCCATACCGTGCCCGCGCCCGACGGCACCCGCCGCGAGTGGTATTCGATGCCCTACCGGGACGGGACCGAAGAGCGCTTCGTCTGGGGCGCCACCGCGGGCATGCTGCGCAATCTCTATCGTTTCCTCAGCGCCTGACTTCGCCCCGGGGCGAGTCGCGGCAGGCGCCCTCGCTATCATCGAAGGATGAGCTTCTTTGCCATCCTGTGTGCGTTGCTGATCGAGCAGGTGAGGCCGCTCGCCTCCCACAACCCGGTGTACGCCGGCGTGCTGGCCTGGACGCGCTGGACCAGCCGCAATTTCGACGCAGGCAAGCCGCACCACGGATGGGTTGCATGGGGCCTTGCGGTGCTCATGCCCACGCTGATGACGCTGGGCATCCACCTGCTGCTGGTGTTCACGGTGGGGCTGCCGTTCGCGGTGCTCTGGAGCATTGCGGTGCTCTACGTCACGCTCGGCTTCCGGCAGTTCAGCCACCATTTCACGGACATCCGCGATGCGCTCGACGAAGGCGACGAGCCGCTCGCGCGCTCGCTGCTGGCGCACTGGCAGGGCGTCGATGCGGCCGAGCTGCCGCGCAGCGAGATCGTCCGCCACGTGATCGAGCATTCGGTGATTGCGGCGCACCGCCATGTGTTCGGCGTGCTGGCCTGGTTCTCGGTGCTGGCCGCGCTCGGCCTGGGGCCGGCCGGTGCGGTGTTCTATCGCATGAGCGAATTCGTCTCGCGCTACTGGCACCACAAGAATGGCGCGGCGGTGCAGCCCTCGAGCGTCTCGGTGCAGCGGGCCGCGGAGCGCGCGTGGCACGCGATCGACTGGCTGCCCGCGCGCATCACCGCACTGGGCTTTGCCGTCGTCGGCAGCTTCGAAGAGGCGATCGACTGCTGGCGCAACGACGCGCGGCGCTTTCCGAGCGAGAACGACGGCGTGATCCTCGCGGCGACCTCGGGCGCCGTCAATGTGCGCCTGGGCGGCGGCGCGCTGAGTCCGATCCCGGTCACCGATCCGCTACCGCGCGCGCAGGCCGGCGATTCGATGGCCGATGGCCGCCGCCTCGACAGCGGCAGCACGCCGGGCCGCGAGCCCGAGCCCGGCCACCTGCGCAGCGTGGTGGGCCTGGTGTGGCGCTCGGTGGTGATGTGGATGGTGCTGCTGGCCCTGCTCACGCTGGCCCGCCTGCTCGGCTGAGCGGCGGTCCCCCAGAAATCATGACCACCCCCGCACCGGCCTTCTGGAGCCCGCGCATCGCCGTGCTCGAACCCTATGTGCCCGGCGAGCAGCCGCGCATCGCCAACCTCGTCAAGCTCAATACCAACGAGAACCCGTATCCGCCATCGCCGCTCGCCATCGACGCCATCCAGCAGGCCGCAGCGAACGGCCTGGAGCGCTATCCGGACCCCGCCTCGCTCGCGCTGCGCGAAGCGGTGGCGCGGCAGGCCGGCCTGCTGGATGGCCAGGTCTTTGCGGGCAACGGCTCGGACGAGGTGCTGGCGCACGCCTTCTTCGCCTTCTTCCAGCAGGCCGAGCCGCTGCTGATGCCCGATGTGAGCTACAGCTTCTACCGGGTCTATGCGCAGCTCTACGGCATCGGCTGCGAGCTGCTGCCGGTCGACGAAGGCCTGCGCATCGACGTCGATGCCATGGCAGCCCGCGCCCGCAGCGGCTGCGCAGGCCTGGTGATCGCCAACCCGAATGCGCCCACGGGCATCGGGCTGCCGCTCGCGCGCATCGAGCAGCTGCTCGCGGCCTGCCCCGAGCGCGTGGTGCTGGTCGACGAGGCGTACGTCGATTTCGGCGGCGAGAGCGCGCTGCCGCTCGTCGGCAAATATCCGAACCTGCTGGTGGTGCAGACCTTGTCCAAGTCGCGCTCGCTGGCCGGCCTGCGGGTCGGTTTTGCCTGCGGGCAGGCGCACCTGATCGAGGCACTGGTGCGCGTCAAGGACAGCTTCAACTCCTATCCGCTCGACCGGCTTGCCACGGCCGGTGCGGTGGCCGCGCTCGAAGACGAGGCCTGGTTCCAGACCACGCGCGACAAGGTCGTCGATACCCGCGAAGGCCTCAGCCTGCAGCTCGAAGACCTGGGCTTCGAAGTGCTGCCTTCGCAAGCCAACTTCGTGTTCGCGCGCCATCCGGAGCGCGACGCCGCCGAGCTGGCGGCGCTGCTGCGCGAGCGCGCGGTGCTGGTGCGGCACTTCAGGCAGCCGCGCATCGCGCAGTACCTGCGCATCAGCATCGGCACGCGCGAGCAGTGCGGGGCGCTGCTGCAGGCGCTCGAATCGATCCTGGGCGTTCAGTAGCGCGACTGGCTGAGCTCGGCGAAGAGTTCGCCGTAGATTTTGTAGCGCGTGGCGCTGATCGGCCCCGGCTTGCCGGGCGCGTCCACATTCGCGATCACGCCGCAGCCCGGCTCGTGCAGGTGGGTGCAGTTGTAGAACTTGCAGTCGTTCGCATGCGCGGCAATGTCGGGCATCAGGCCCGCGAGCTGCATCGGCGCGATGTGATTGAGGCCGAATTCCTGGAAGCCCGGCGAATCGATCAGGCTGGTGGTGCGCGCCTCGTCGACCCAGTACCAGGTGGTGCTGGTGGTGGTGTGCTTGCCCGAATTCAGCGCCTGCGAAATTTCGCCGGTCAATGCGGTGGCACCGGGCACCAGCAGGTTGATGAGCGTGCTCTTGCCGGCGCCCGAGGGCCCCAGAACCAGCGTGCTCTTGCCCGCGAGCAGCTTCATGAGCGATGCGTAGTCGGCCTCGCCCGACGCCTTGAGCGAGAGCGGCAGCACGCCATGGTGCATGCGGCGGTAGGGCGCAAGCTTGTTCCAGGCGCGCTCGAAGGGCTCGGCCAGGTCGCTCTTGTTGAGCGCGATGATCGGCGTGATGCGTTCGGCCTCGGCGGCAATGAGCGCGCGCGCGAGTTGATGCTCCGAGAACTCCGGCTCCGCCGCGATCAGGATCAGCACATGGTCGAGATTGGCCGCGAACGACTTGGTGCGGATTTCGTCCTGGCGGTAGAAGAGGTTGCGCCGCGGCACGACTTCTTCGATGGTGCCTTCGTCCTCGCTGGCCTGCCAGCGCACGCGGTCGCCGACCACGGCCTGGCTCTTCTTGCCGCGCGGATGGCAGATCAGGCGCTCGCCCGCGGGCGTTTCGACCAGGCAATGGCGGCCGTGGCTCGCGATCACCAGGCCGTCGTGAAGAATGCGCGCGGAGGTGCCGGCCCCCTTGGCGGGAGTGCGGCCCGGCTTAGCCAACGGCGGGTTTCCTCATCACGGTGCCGGACTGGCAGCGACCAGCGCATTGGCCTGGCGCGCGCATTCGAAGTCGGTGCTCGAGAGCCCGCCCACGTCGTGCGTGTTGAAGCGCACCACGCAGCGGTTGTAGTGCACCGACAGGTCCGGATGATGGTCCTGCGTATGGGCAATGAAGGCCAGCGCGTTCACGAACGCGATGGTCTCGAAGTAGTCGGCGAAGCTGAAGGTCTTCTCGATTGCCACATTGGCACCGTCGCCGTCGAGCTTCCAGCCGTCGAGCTTGGCGAGGCCGGAGACGATCTCGGTGGCGCTCAGTGCCTTGCGGGGAATGTTTTTCCAGTCTTTGGGCTTGAACATGCTGCTCATGGTCTGGTCTTTCCGGCAAATGACTTCTTCAGGCCATCGTCATGCGCGCGAGGCGCTCGGAGGCCGGGGGGTGGGAATAGTAGAACTTGACGAACACCGGGTCGGGCGTGAGCGTCGACGCGTTGTCCTGGTAGAGCTTGAGCAAGGCGGCCGACAGATCGGCACCGCTGGTTTGCGCCACCGCATAGGCATCGGCCTCGAACTCGTGCTTGCGCGACAGGCGTGCGGGCAGCGGCGCGACGAAGAAGCCGAACACCGGCACCGCGAGCATGAAGAGCAGCAGCGCGAGTGCATCGTTGGGCGCCGTTGCCGCCATGTTGGGCTGCACGCCGAGCCCCGTGTAGAACCAGGCCTGGGTCGACACCCAGCCCAGCAGTGCGAAGCCCGCCAGGCTCAGCGCAAACATCGCAACGAGGCGCTTCACGATGTGGCGGTGCTTGAAGTGGCCGAGTTCGTGCGCCAGCACGGCCTCGACTTCGGCCGCGTCGAGCTGGCGCAGCAGCGTGTCGTAGAACACCACGCGCTTGCTGGCCCCAAAGCCGGTGAAATAGGCATTGGCGTGGGCACTGCGGGTGCTGCCGTCCATCACGAACAGGCCCTTGGCGGCAAAGCCGCAGCGCTTCATGAGCGCCGTCACGCGTTCCTTGAGCGTGGGATCGTCGAGCGGCTTGAACTTGTTGAACAGCGGCGCAATGAAGGTGGGGTACACCAGCATCCCCAGCAGGTTGAAGCCCATCCACACGGCCCAGGCCCAGAGCCACCAGGTGGTGCCGGCCGCGCCCATGAGCCACAGGATCAGCGCCGCAATCGGCAGCCCGATCGCGGCGCCGAGCGCCGTCGACTTGAGCGTGTCGGCCAGCCAGAGGCGCAAGGTCATCTTGTTGAAGCCGAAGCGCTCCTCGAGCCTGAAGGTCTGCCAGAGCGTGAAGGGCAGTTCGAGCAGGCCGCCGATGACCGCAAAGGCCGCCAGCAGCGCCAGCTGCTGCACCATGCCGCCGCCCAGCCAGCCCAGCAGTAGCCGGTTGAGCGCGTCGAGTCCGCCCAGCAGCGTCCAGCCCAGCAGCAGTGCGGTGCTCCAGGCCATTTCGACGAGGCCGAAGCGCGCCTTGGCAATGGTGTAGTCGGCCGCCTTCTGGTGGGCGGCAAGGCTGATGGTGTGTTCGAAAGCCGCCGGCACCGCGCCGCGGTGCCGCGCCACGTGGCGCACCTGCCGCGAGGCGAGCCAGAACTTCACGAGCAGGCCCGCGACCAGTGCAACGGCGAAGGCAGTGGTGAAGATGAGCGAATAGGACATGACTGGCGAGTTTAGCCCTCGGGTCCGGCCGGCGCAGGCCTTCGACGACAATCCAGCCATGTCCGAATCCCTTGACCCCACGACCGTCGCAACCCTCCCTGTCCTCAAGAAAAGCGACCAGAACCTGGTCTGGCTCGACTGCGAAATGAGCGGCCTCGACCCCGAGAAAGAGCGCCTGCTCGAGATCGCCGTGGTTGTCACCGGCCCCGACCTCACCCCCCGCATCGACGGCCCCGTGCTGGTCATCCACCAGAGCGACGCGGTGCTCGACGCCATGGACGCCTGGAACAAGGGCACGCACGGCCGCAGCGGCCTGATCGACAAGGTGAAGGCCTCCACGCTGGACGAAGCCGCCGCCGAGCAGCAGCTGCTGGAATTCGTGGCCCGCTATGTTCCCAGGAGCGGCTCGCCCATGTGCGGCAACACCATCGGGCAGGACCGGCGCTTCCTGGTCAAGTTCATGCCCAAGCTGGAGGCGTACTTCCACTACCGCAACCTCGATGTCAGCACCTTGAAGGAGCTGGCCAAGCGCTGGAAGCCCTCCGCCTACAGTGCCTTCAAGAAGCAGCAGGCGCACACCGCGCTGGCCGACGTGCACGAGTCCATCGAGGAGCTCGCGCACTACAGGGAAACCTTTTTGAAATTGACGGATTAGGTAAAAACCCCGAGTCGTGCCATAATCGACGGCTTCGCTGATCTGGGGGATTTTCCGGTCAGCGTCTCTTGCATCTCCCTATCTTGCACACCGCGCCCGATCGCATCCGCTGATCAAAAAGGGCCGCAGCCTCCGGCGGAAGCCAGAAGTTGAATGTCGTTGGATGGTTGATGTTTTTAACCACCAACGGGGCGCCGCCCACGGCAGCGCTCGCGTTTGAGATTGATATCTACATGACCGACGCTTTTGAAGCGCAGGGCGAGTTCGCGCCTGTGCAATCCACCAACAACAACGAATTCATCGCCGCCCCGGACACCGTGTCCGAAGCGCCGATCCTCGAGGCGCTCGACGCCGCGGCGCCTGAAGCAGCCGTGGCCGAAGAAGCCCGCGTGCCCAATGGCTTCATCAAGCTCGGCCTCGCACCCGAACTGATCGCCGCCGTGGCCGACCTGGGCTTCACCCAGCCCACCACCGTGCAGGACAAGGTGATCCCGCTCGCGATGGGCGCTGAAGCCGGCCAGGACGGCAAGGCCCGCTTCGTCGACCTGATGGTCTCGAGCCAGACCGGCTCGGGCAAGACCGCCGCCTTCCTGCTGCCCGTGCTGCACACGCTGCTCAAGCGCCAGGCCGAGGCGGAAGCCGAAGCCAAGGCCGAATTCCAGCGCCTGGCGGCCGAAGCCGCTGCCCGCGGCGAAGCCGTGCCGAAGAAGCCCAAGCGCAAGGACCCGACCAACGCGCGCCATTTCAAGGCCGCCACACCCGGCGCCCTGATCCTCTGCCCGACGCGCGAACTCGCGCAGCAGGTGGCGCACGATGCCATCGAGCTGGTTCGCCATTGCCGCGGCCTGCGCGTGGCCAACGTGGTGGGCGGCATGCCCTACCAGCTGCAGATCGCCAAGCTGCAGAACGCCGACCTCGTGGTGGCGACGCCCGGCCGCCTGCTCGACCTGCAGCGCTCGCAGCAACTCAAGCTCGACCAGGTCAAGTTCCTGGTGGTCGACGAGGCTGACCGCATGCTCGACCTCGGCTTTGCCGACGACCTGGCCGAAGTCAACCAGCTCACCATCGAGCGCCAGCAGACCATGATGTTCAGCGCCACCTTCGCGCCGCGCATCCAGCAGCTGGCCCAGCGCGTGATGCGCGAGCCGCAGCGCATCACCATCGACAGCCCGCAGGAGAAGCACGCCAATATCAAGCAGTCGCTGTACTGGGCCGACAACAGCCAGCACAAGCGCAAGCTGCTCGACCACTGGCTGCGCGACACCAGCATCAACCAGGCCATCGTGTTCGCGAGCACGCAGGTCGAGTGCGACGGTCTCGCCAATGACCTGCAGCAAGAAGGCTTCAGTGCCGTCGCGCTGCACGGCGCCCTGAGCCAGGGCCTGCGCAACCGCCGCCTGATGGCGCTGCGCCAGGGCCAGGTGCAGATCCTGGTGGCCACCGACGTGGCCGCCCGCGGCATCGACGTGCCCACCATCACCCACGTCTTCAACTTCGGCCTGCCGATGAAGGCCGAGGACTACACCCACCGCATCGGCCGCACCGGCCGTGCAGGCCGCGACGGCCTGGCCATCACCTTTGCCGAGTTCCGCGATCGCCGCAAGATCATGGACATCGAGCAATACAGCCGCCAGCAGTTCAAGGCCGAAGTGGTGGCCGGCCTCGAGCCGCAGCAGCGCATGCCGCAATCGCGTCCGCCGATGGGCGAGTACCGCGGCGGCCGCGGCGACAACCAGTCGCGCGACCGCAAGTTCGGCAATGGCGGCGGCGGTGGTTACCGCGGCGGCAACAGCGGCGGCTACGCCGGTGCCAGCGGCTTCAACGACCGCAACGCACGCGGTCCGGCCGCACCGGGTCCGCGCGGCTTCCAGGGCGGCAACAACGCCGGCTTCGGCGGCGGCCGTGACGATGGCGGCAATGGCGGTGGCTACGGCCGCAAGCCGGGCTGGGGCGACAGCGCCCCGCGCGGCGGCCACGGCCAGGGCCACCACGGTGGTGGCCGCGGCGACGGCGGCTTCGCGCCCCGTGAAGGCTTCGCTCCGCGCGGCAATGGCGCAGGCCATGGCGGCCCGGGCAAGGTGTTCGTGCCGCGCGACGCCCAAAAGCGTGCGTTCAAGCCCACGCGCTGATCCATTTCCAAGCGGCCGGCCGGCCGCTTCGCCCCAGAAAAGCCCGCGCTTCCCACGAAGCGCGGGCTTTTTCATTGCGGGTTTCCGCGGGGGCCGCAGGCACGAAACTTGATTGACACATGAATCGATGAAAAGTAATGTATTGAGGCATTGCTTCCCCGGTCCGTACCGCGGCTGCCGGTTCATCGACGTCTGCCTTTCAAAGTTCGAACATGAAAATTGCGATTCTTGGTGGTGGCCACGGCGCCTATGCGGCCGCTGCGGACCTGTCCGAAGCCGGCCATGAGGTGCGCCTGTGGCGCCGCGATGCGGCCGCGCTCCGGCCGGTGGTGCAGGCCGGCGCCATCACGCTGAAGGACGCCGGCGGCGCGCGCGAGGTGCCGCTGGCGCTGGCCACCGCCGACATCGCCGCGGCGCTCCAGGGCGCCGAGCTGATCGTCATTCCCACGCCCGCCATCGCCCAGCACGACATCGCGCTGGCCATGGCGCCGCACCTGGCCGACGGCCAGGTCGTCTTCCTGCCGCCGGGCACCTTCGGCAGCTATGTGATGGCAAGGGCGGTGAAGCAGGCCGGCAGCCGCGCCGACGTGGCCTGGGCCGAAACCGGCACCCTGCCGTACCTCGCGCGCAAGCACGGCGAGCGCGAGGTGAACGTCACGATCCGCGCCATCCGCCTGCCGACCGGCGTCTACCCGGCGCGCAAGGAGGCCGAGGCCATCGAGCTGATCCGCCGCGCCTACCCGGCGGTGCATGGCTGCGGCAATGCGCTCTCGGGCGCGCTCATGAACGCCGGCCCCGTCATCCACCCGCCGCTGATGGTGATGAACGCCGCGCCGCTGCAGCACTTCGAGCGCTGGGACATCCACAACGAAGGCACCCAGCGGGCCGTGCGCGACGTGACCGACCGGCTCGACCAGGAGCGCATGGCCGTGCGCGAAGCCTTCGGGCAGGGCGCGCCGCACTATCCGCTGGCCGACCACTACAACAACGACCAGTGGATGTACGGCGACGCGCACAAGCAGCTCGTCAAGTCGGGCGACTGGCGCGAGAACATCGACCTGCACACGCACCGCTACATCACCGAGGACACCGAGCTCGGCCTCGCCTTCCTGGCCTCGGCCGCGCGCCATGCGGGGGTGGACGCGCCCATCGCGCACGGCCTGCTGGCGATCGTCGGCGGCTTTCTCGGCCGCGACCTGCGCTACGGTCCGCGCACTTTCGAGAGCCTGGGCCTGGCCGACCTGAGCGCGGCGCAGCTCGCGCAGAGGCTGCACGATGGTGAATGAGCGCATGTCGTTGCCCCGCTTCGCGGCGGTTGGCGCGGGCCGCATGGGGCGCGGCATCGCGATCGCCTTCGCCTACGCGGGCCACCGCATCTCGCTGGTCGACCTGCGCCAGCGCAGCGATGCAGCCTGGCAGCGGTTGCAGGACGAAGCGCAGGCCGAGATCGAAGCCAGCCTCGCCGGCCTGGCGCAGCTCGGCGTGATCGATGCGACGCAGATCCAGTCCATTGCCGCCCGCGTGGACGTCGTGAGCGCCGCCGAAGCGCCCCAGGCGCTGGCCGCCGCCGAGCTGGTGTTCGAAGGCGTGCCCGAAACCCTGGAGGCCAAGCGAGAGGCCTTCGAGCAGCTCAACCGCCATTGCCGGGACGACGCCATCCTCACCTCCACTACCAGCAGCATCCTCGTGACGCAGCTGGCGGCGCTGGTGCGGCTGCCCGGGCGCTTCCTGAACATGCACTGGCTCAATCCGGCCTATGTGATTCCGGTGGTGGAGCTCAGCTGCCACCCGGGCACCGATGCCGCCGTGCTCGCGCGCACCAAGGCGCTGATGGAAGCCATCGGCAAGCTGCCCGTGGTCTGCGGCGCGTCGCCCGGGTACATCGTGCCGCGCCTGCAGGCGCTGGTGATGAACGAGGCGGCCCGCATGATCGAGGAGGGCGCCGCCACCGCCGAGGAAATCGACAAGGCCACGCGCTACGGCCTCGGCCTGCGCTTTGCCGCGCTCGGTGTGGTCGAGTTCATCGACTTCGGCGGCTGCGACATCCTGCACCACGCGAGCCGCGAGATGTCGGCCTCGATCGACAAGGGCCGCTACACCGCGCCGGCCATCGTTGATCGCATGGTCGAGGAAGGGCGGCTCGGCCTGAAGAGCGGCAGCGGCTTCTACGACTACCAGGGCCGCGACATCGCGGCCTACCGGCGCGACGTGCTGTCGCGCACGCTCGGCGAGTTGAAGCACGCGGGCCTGTGGCGCGCGCCGGCCAGCGAGACGCTGCCGTGACCATCCGCCGCGCCTTTGCCGACCTGTCGGTGGGGCAGGTGCACTACGCGGCATGCGGCGATGCGAGTGCGACGGCCGTGCTGCTGCTGCACCAGTCGCCGCGCAGCTGGGCCGAATACCGCGCGGTGCTTCCGCTGCTCGGCGCACGGTACCGCGCCATTGCCATGGACACCGCGGGCTTCGGCGATTCGGCGGACGGCGGCGTGCCCGCGGGCATCGCGCAGTGGGCGCGCGTGGCCTGCGAGCTGCTCGATTCACTCGGCATTGCGCGGGCCGACGTGGTGGGGCACCACACGGGCGGCGTCATCGCGGTCGAACTCGCGGCGGCGTTTCCGGACCGCGTGCGCAGCCTCGTGCTGTCTTCCACGCCGTACACCAGCGAAGCCTTTCGCATCGCAAGGGCCGAGAGGCCGCCCATCGACGAGGTCGCCCCAAGCGAAGACGGAAGCCATCTCGCCGCACTCTGGCAAAAGCGCCAGGGCTTTTATCCCGAAGGGCGCCCCGACCTGCTCGAGGCCTTCGTGGGCGATGCATTGAAGGTCGGCCATCGCGTGGAGCAGGGGCACCGCGCCGTCGCGTCCTACCGTATGGAAGAGCGCATCGGCCGCGTGACGCAGCCCGTGCTCATCGTCCGCGCCACCGCCGATCCGTTTGCCGCCCCGCATGCAGAGGAGCTGCTCCACCACCTGCCGCAGGCACGCATCGTCGACATCGAAGGCGGCATGGTCCCCTTGCCGGACCAGATGCCTGAAGCCTTCGCGCAGGCGGTGCTCGACTTTCTTTCGACGCTGCCCTCATGAAAGCCATCCGCATCCACGGCTTCGACGCGGCGCCCGTGCTCGAAGACCTGCCCGACCCGGCGCCGTGGCCCGGCCGCACCATAGTGCGCATGCAGGCCGCCACCGTCGGCCACATCGACCGCACCGTGTGGCGCGGCAGCTTCCTGCGCCATCCGCCGCTGCCCTACACGCCCGGCGTGGAAGCCGCAGGCGTCGTCATCGCCAGCGGGCGTTTTGCCGCCGGGCAGCGCGTGTGGCTGCGCGGCAGCGGCCTGGGCACGCTGTTCGACGGCACCTGGTGCGAGCAGATCGATGCACCCGACGAAGCGCTCGGCCTGCTGCCCGACGCACTGCCGATGACGGTCGGCGCCGCGTTCTTCTCGCCCACCACGTCAGCCTGGGTGGCGCTGCATGAAGTCGCGAAGCTGCAGGGCGGCGAGCAGGTGCTGGTCACGGGGGCGAGCGGTGCGGTGGGCTCGCTCGCCGTGCAGCTGGCGCGCGAGCTTGGCTGCACCGTGAGGGCGGTCGATCCGGACGCCGAAGCCCCGCCGCCCGCGAGTGCGGACCTGCTGATCGACACGGTCGGCGGCAGCGTTCTTTCGGCGGCCTTGCCTGCCGTGCGGCCCGGCGGGCGTGCCGTGCTCATCGGCTACACCGCAGGCCCCACGCTGCAGCTGGACATCGCGCACTTCCTGCAGCGCGACGTGGCGCTGCTGCCGCTCAACATGTTCAGGCGCGAAGCCGCCGGCCGGGCCGTGGCGCCCGAGCTGCTCGCGCGGCTGGCCGACGGCCGCCTGCACCTGGAGGTGCGCAGCTTCGCCCTGGCCGATGCCGCCATGGCGCTCGAATGGATCGCGCAGCGCGGTCATCGCGGCCGCGCGGTGCTGGTGCCCTAGTCTTCCTCCGGCTCCTCGACTGGCACATGCACGTGCAGGTCGATCATCTGCCGCAGGGTCTGCTTCAGTTCTTCGGCGCGCCGCAGGCCGAAGGGTTCGAGCACGCGCCGCTCGTGGTCGCGCGCGAGTTCCATCAGGTGCTCCACCGCCTTCAAGCCCTTGCGCGTGATGCGCACCAGCGTGATGCGGCGATCACTTTCATGGGGCAGCCGCTCGACCTGTCCGCGTGCCTCCATGCGGTCGAGCAGCCGCGTGACGGTCGGCTGCTTGGTCACCGTCACCTGCGCGAGCTGGCCGATGCTGATCGGCTCGCTGCCCGCGAGCGAGGCCATCACGCGCCACTCGGACACGGAGAAGCCCTGCTGCCGCGCCACCTCGTGGAACTCCGAGGAGATCAGCTGGCTGGCCTGCGCCAGCAGTGCCGGCAGGTAGTCATCGACGAAGCGATGCGTTTCAGGAGAGGGCTCGGCCATAGAGGCACCTCACGGCCAAGCGCCTCGAACCAGCCGCGGGCACGCTGTTTGCATGTCTAGGGTAATTCATGATTGTGGATACATTCATTTGTCAACATTATAGAAAGCACGGTGCGGCAGCTTGCACGCACCGTCCCACGAGAGAGAACAAGGACCGACATGGCTGAGCGTTCGTTCGTCGAAGAAGTCAAGAAGCTGCGGCTTTCTGGCGGAGATGTGTTTCGCGGTGAAGGCATTCTGGCGGTCACCAAGGCCTTGCTCGAATCGGGAGTTTCCTATGTGGCGGGGTACCAGGGGGCACCCATCTCGCACCTGATGGACGTGCTGGCCGATGCGCAGGACATCCTCGCCGAGCAGGGCATCCGCTTCGAGAACAGCGCGAGCGAGGCCACCGCAGCCGCCACGCTGGCCGCTTCCGTCAACTATCCATTGCGCGGCGCCGTCACCTTCAAGGCTACCGTGGGTACCAACGTGGCCTCGGACGCGCTGGCCAACCTGGCCTCGGGCGGCGTGACCGGCGGCGCGCTGATCATCGTGGGCGAGGACTACGGCGAGGGCTCGTCGATCATGCAGGAACGCAGCCATGCGTTCGCGATGAAGTCGCAGATCTGGCTGCTCGATCCGCGGCCCAACCTGCCGAGCATCGTCGATGCGGTGAAGCAGGGCTTCGACCTTTCGGAAGCGAGCCATACGCCCGTGATGCTGCAGCTGCGCATCCGCGCCTGCCACGTGCACGGCCACTTCATTGCCGGCGACAACAAGCGCGCGAAGTTCACGCTCAAGGACGCGCTCGAGAATCCGCAGCGCGACGTCGGCCGCATCGTGCTGCCGCCCGCGAGCTTCGTGCACGAGCAAGAGAAGGTGCGGGACCGCTGGCCCGCGGCCGTGCGCTTCATCGAGGAGCGCAAGCTCAACGAATTCTTCTCCGAAGACGCCGACGACATCGGCATCATCGTGCAGGGCGGCAGCTACAACACGCTGCTGCGCGCGCTCGAGCGGCTTGGCCTGGCCGACGTGTACGGCAACACCCAGGTGCCGCTCTACGTGATGAACGTGGCCTACCCCGTCATCGAGAGCGAGGTGATCCGCTTCTGCGAAGGCAAGCGCGCGGTGCTGATCGTGGAAGAGGGCCAGCCCAACTTCGTCGAGCAGAACCTCGCGACCATCCTGCGCCAGGCCGGCTCCACCACCGCGCTGCATGGCAAGGACATGCTGCCCGTGGCCGGCGAGTACACCGCATCCGAACTGCTGAAGGGCGCGCGCAGCTTCTGCGAGCGCTACGAACGCCTGGCGCCGCTGCCGGTGCCTCCGCCGGTGCGCAAGGTGATTCCGCTCAAGGAAGTGGCGGCCATCGGTGTCGATGCCGCGCCGGAGCCGGCGCAGCCATCCACCTCGCTTGCCGAGGTCGTGCATGCGCGCCCGCCGGGCTTTTGCACCGGCTGCCCCGAGCGGCCAATCTTCAGCGCGATGAAACTGGTCGAGCGCGAGCTTGGTGCGCACCACGTGAGCGCCGACATCGGCTGCCATCTGTTCTCGATCCTGCCGCCCTTCAACATCGGCAACACGACCATGGGCTACGGGCTCGGCGGCGCCGGCGCCTCGGCGCTCAATGCGCCGGCAGGCAAGCGCGCGATCTCGATGATGGGCGACGGCGGCTTCTGGCACAACGGCCTGACCAGCGGCGTGGCGAATTCCGTCTTCAACAAGAGCGACAACCTCACCATCGTCGTCGACAACAACTACACCTCGGCCACGGGCGGCCAGGACATCCTCTCGTCGAACGCCGTCAACAGGACGCGCAGCACCGGCCACGAGATCGAGCGCGCCGTGCGCGGCGTGGGCGTCGAGTGGGTGAAGACGATGCGCCGCACCTACGACGTCGCCGGCATGCGCGACGCGCTGAAAGAAGCGCTGACCACGACGAAGAAGGGCCCCAAGGTCCTGATCGCGCAATCGGAATGCATGCTCAACAAGCAGCGCCGCGAGAAGCCGCTGGTGCGCAAGGCCATCGCCGACGGCAAGCGCATGGTGCGCGAGAAGTTCGGCGTCGATTCCGACACCTGCACCGGCGACCACTCGTGCATCCGCCTGTCGGGCTGTCCCTCGCTGTCGATCAAGCCGAATCCCGATCCGCTGCGCACCGACCCGGTCGCGACGGTGCTCGACAGCTGCGTGGGCTGCGGCGTGTGCGGCGAGGTCTCGCATGCCGCGGTGCTGTGCCCCTCGTTCTACAAGGCACAGATCGTGAGCAACCCGAGCCGCTGGGATGTGCTGCGCGAGCGCCTGCGCAGCGCCATCATCGGCTGGCTGCAGCGCGGCGAAGCGCGCCGCCGCGAAACCTATGCCTTCTGACGCGATGACGAACAAGGCGCAACCGATAAAAATCGCGATCCTTGCCATGGGCGGGGAAGGAGGCGGCGTGCTGGCCGACTGGATCGTCGACATGGGCGAGGCCAATGGCTACGTCGCGCAGACCACCTCGGTGCCCGGCGTCGCGCAGCGCACCGGCGCGACCATCTACTACGTCGAGCTGTATCCCAATGCGCAGGCCGAGGCGGATGGCGGCCGTCCCGTGCTCGCGCTGATGCCGCTGCCGGGCGACGTCGACGTGGTGCTGGCGTCGGAGCTCATGGAGGCGGGGCGCGCGGTGCAGCGCGGACTCGTCACCAGCGACCGCACCACGTTGATCGCCTCCACGCACCGCGTGTTCTCGATCGCCGAGAAGAGCGCGCTCGGCGACGGCCGCGTCGACAGCGCGCAGCTGCTCGCGCACACCGCGCGGGCCGCCAAGCGCTTCATCCGCTTCGACATGGCGCAAGCCGCCGAAGCCGCGGGCAGCGTGATCAGCGCCGTGCTGTTCGGCGCGCTGGCCGGCTCGGGCGTGCTGCCGTTCAGTCGCGCGCAGTTCGAGGCCACCATCGAGCGCGGTGGCGTGGGCGTGAAGCCCAGCCTCAAGGCCTTTGGCGGCGCATTCGCCCGTGCCCAAGGCGGCGACGATGGCGAAACGCCACCCGAAACCGCTGCGGCCACATCGGCCCCGCAACCGCGCCACCCGGCCGTGCGCGCGCTGGTCGAACATGTGCAGCACGGCTTCCCGCCAGCCGCGCAGGACTTCCTGCTGGAGGGCGTGCGCCGCCTCATCGACTACCAGGACCCGGCCTATGCCGGCCTGTACCTGGATCGCATGGGCGCGATCGCTGCCCTGCCGAACAACGGCGATCACCGCCTGCTGCGCGAAACCGCGCGCTATCTCGCGCTCTGGATGTCGTACGAAGACACGGCCCGTGTCGCCGCGCTCAAGACCCGTGCCACCCGCTTCGAGCGCGTGCGCGGCGAGGCGCGCGTGCAGCCCGGCCAGGTGCTCGCCATCAACGAGTACATGCATCCGCGCCTGCAGGAAATCTGCGAGACGCTGCCGGGCGGCCTGGGCCGCTGGCTCATGAATTCCACGCTGCCGAAGAAGATCGTCGAGCGCTTCACGCAGCACGGCCGCGTGATCCGGACCAGCTCGCTGCGCGGCTACCTGATGTTGCGCACGGTGGCCGCCATGAAGCGCTGGCGCCGCTCGACCATGCGCTATGCGGAAGAGAACCGCCGCATCGAGGAATGGCTGCAGCGCATTGCCGCCACCGCGCAGCGCAACCCCGAACTGGCCGTCGAGCTCGCGCAGTGCCAGCGCCTGGTCAAGGGCTACAGCGACACGCACGAACGCGGCATCCGCAACTACGACACCGTGATGCGCGCGGTCGAGCGCGCCGGTGCGGCGCTGGCCCCGGCCACGCTGCGCGAGCTGCGCGATGCGGCGCTGGCCGACGAACACGGCCACAAGCTGCAGGCTGCGCTGGCGCAGCACGCATTGGCCTGAAGAGACATAACGGACGCACGATGACCGCTCCCACCGCCACGCTCCAGCTTCGCGTTGCCGAAGCGCGCCAGCTCAATCCGCTGATCCGCATGCTGCGGCTGCGCGCCGAGGACGGCCGCGCGCTGCCTGGCTTTACGGCGGGCGCCCACATCCGCGTGCAAGTATCACTGCCCGAAGGCAAGACCGACTGGCGCCACTATTCGCTGATCAACTTTGCGACGGCGCGCAACGCCACCAACGCGCCGACGGAATACGTGATCGCCGTGCGCAAGGAGGCCGAGGGCCGTGGCGGCTCGCGCTTCATGCACGAGCAACTGAAAGAGGGCGACACCCTCGCCATCGAGGCGCCGAAGAACGACTTTCCGTTGCACACCGGCCCGGGCGGCTCGGTGCTGGTGGCGGGTGGCATCGGCGTCACGCCGCTCGCCACCATGGCCGCGCGCCGCCGCGCCGAGGGCGCCCCGGTGCGCATGCACTATGCCGGCCGCAGCCGCGAACTGATGGCCTTTTTGCCCGAACTGCAGGCGCTGCTCGGCGACGACCTGCGCGTGCATGCCGACGCCGAAGCAGGCGCGCCGCTGGATATCGACGCGTTGCTCGACGGCGTGCCCGCGGGCGACCGCCTCTACGTCTGCGGTCCCAAGCTCATGCTCGACGCCATGCTGGCCCGCACCCAGGCGCGCGGCTGGGAGCACGACCGCGTGCACTTCGAGCTCTTCACCGAGCCGGTTGCGGAAGAGGGCGACCAGCCCTTCGAGGTGGAACTCGCGCAATCGGGCCAGCGCTTCACCGTGCCGGCCGACCAGAGCATCCTCGACTGCCTGATCGAGCACGGCTGCGACCCGATGTTCGACTGCAAGCGCGGCGAATGCGGCGTGTGCGCCACGCCCGTGCTCGAAGGCGAGATCGACCACCGCGACTACGTGCTGACCGCCCGCGAGAAGGCGGAAGGCAACGTGATGCAGATCTGCATCTCGCGTGCCAAGGGTGCGCGCCTGGTGCTCGACATCTGAAGCAGGAGCCACGAGAACCATGACCTCGTACCGAGACAACCCCGATGCCATCCGCGCGCTGGTTCAGAACGACCGCGTGCACCGCGACCTGTACACCAGCCAGGAACTGTTCGAGCTGGAGCAGGAGCACTTCTTTGCCAACACCTGGAACTACGTCGGCCACGAGAGCCAGCTGCCGAAACCCGGCGACTGGATCAGCAACGAGATCGCCGGCCGCCCGCTGATCGTCGTTCGCCACGCCGACGGCAGCGTGCGCGCGATGATGAACCGCTGCGCCCACAAGGGCTCGCGGCTGGTGAACGGGCCTTGCGGCAACACCGGCAAGTTCTTCCGCTGCCCGTACCACGCCTGGACCTTCAAAACCGACGGTGCGCTGCTCGCCATTCCGCTGAAGACCGGCTACGAGAACACCGCGCTGCACGCGTGCGAATCGGCCAAGGGACTGACCACGCTCAGCCATGTGCGCAGCCACCGCGGCTTCATCTTCGTGAAGATCAACGATGCGGGGCCGGACTTCGACGAGTACTTCGGCGATTCGCTGAGCTCTATCGACAACATGGCCGACCGCTCGCCCGAGGGCGAACTCGAGATCGCGGGCGGCTGCCTGCGCTTCATGCACCAGTGCAACTGGAAGATGTTCGTCGAGAACCTCAACGACACCATGCACCCCATGGTGGCGCACGAATCCTCGGCCGGCACCGCCAAGCGCATGTGGGCCGACAAGCCCGCCGACGAGCCCAAGCCCATGGCGGTCGAGCAGTTCGTGCCCTTCATGTCCGACTACAAGTTCTTCGAGGACATGGGCATCCGCACCTACGACAACGGCCACAGCTTCACGGGCGTGCACTTCAGCATCCACAGCAAGTACAAGGCGATCCCGGCCTATGACGACGCCATGAAGGCGCGCTACGGCGAGGAAAAAACCGCGCAGATCCTCGGCATGGCGCGCCACAACACGGTGTACTACCCGAACCTCACGATCAAGGGCGCGATCCAGGCGATCCGCGTGGTCAAGCCGATCTCGGCCGACAGGACGCTGATCGAGAGCTGGACCTTCCGCCTCAAGGGCGCGCCGCCCGAGCTGCTGCAGCGCACCACCATGTACAACCGGCTCATCAACTCGCCGTTCTCGGTGGTGGGGCATGACGACCTGCAGGCCTACCGCGGCATGCAGGCCGGCCTGCATGCGAGCGGCAACGAGTGGGTGAGCCTGCATCGCAACTACGACCCGTCGGAGCTGAAGGGCGGAGAGATCACCACGGGCGGCACCAACGAGCTGCCGATGCGCAACCAGTACCGCGCATGGGTCCAGCGCATGACGGAGACCATGTGATGGCCGGCATCGAAGTCACCCGCCAGGACCTGATCGACTTCGTCGTGAACGAAGCGCACCTGCTCGACACGCGCCGCTACGAGGAGTGGAACGCGCTCTTCACCGACGATGCCTTCTACTGGGTGCCGCTCGCGCCCGGCCAGGAAGACGGGCTCAACCACACTTCGCATCTCTACGAGGACAAGCTGCTGCGCGACCTGCGCATCGAGCGCCTCAAGAGCCCGCGCGCCTTCTCGCAACAGCCGCCGAGCCGCTGCCACCACCTGCTGCAGGTTCCGGTGGTCGAGCAGTTCGATGCCGAAGCCAACCGCTTCGTGGTGCGCACTGGATTCCACTACACCGAATCGCAGGGCGACGAGCTTCAGTTCTACGTCGGCACCTTCTTCCATCACCTCACGGTGCGGGACGGCGCGCTGCGCATGACGCTCAAGCGCGTCAACCTGCTCAACTGCGACGCGGCGCTGCCGGCCGTGCAGCTCTTCATCTAGGCGCGCGATGCCACAACACGCCACCGTCCACGACGTCTTTGCGGCCACCGCGGCGCGCACGCCGCAAGCCGAATTCCTGTTCACCGAGTCGGTGACGGCCGCCGCCTACGGCATCGAAGCGGGTGCCATCCGCTGGGCTGATGCTGCCGCACAGATCGAGCGGCTGCGCGCGGCCTACGCGCAAGCCGGCTACGGCCATGGCCACCGCGTTGGCCTGCTGCTGGAGAACCGGCCTGCTTTCATCTTCCACTGGCTCGCGCTGAATGCCTTGGGCGTGAGCGTGGTGCCGATCAACGCCGAGATGCGGTCGGCCGAGCTGGTCTACCTGATCGGCCACAGCGAGATCGGCCTGGCCGTGACGCTGCCCGAGCGTGCGGCCGACCTGCGTGCCGCGGCAGCGCAGGCGGACGTGGCTTTCGAGACGATGGGGCCTGATGACGCAGTGCCGCCAGCGAAGAGCGCCGCACCGCGCGCCCATGAGCCCGTGGGCACCGAAACCGAATGCGGCCTGCTCTACACCTCGGGCACCACCGGCCGCCCCAAGGGCTGCATCCTGAGCAACGCCTATTTCCTGCGCGCGGGGGAGTGGTATGCGGCGCTCGATGGCGTCTGCAGCATCCGGCGCGATGCCGAGCGCGTCATCACGCCGCTGCCGCTCAACCACATGAACGCGATGGCCTTCTCCACCATGGTGGTGCTGGTCGCGGGCGGCTGCCTGGTGCAGCTCGACCGCTTCCATCCGAAGACCTGGCTCGCGAGCGCACGCGAAAGCGGCGCGACCATTGCGCACTACCTGGGCGTGATGCCTGCGATGCTGCTTTCCGCGCCAGCATCGGCCGCCGACCGCGACCATGCGATCCGCTGGGGCTTCGGTGCCGGCGTCGACCGCAAGAACCACGCGCCCTTCGAAGAACGCTTCGGCTTCCCGTTGGTCGAGGCCTGGGCCATGACCGAAACCGGCGCGGCCGCCTGCATCATGGCCAATCGCGAGCCGCGGCTCGTGGGTACGAGCTGCTTCGGGCGGCAGGAAGATTTCGTGCAGATCCGGCTGGTGGGCGAGGACGGCGGCGACGTCGGTATCGATGCGCCGGGCGAACTGCTGGTGCGCTCGGCCGGCGACGACCCGAAGCGCTACTTCTTCTCGGGCTACCTGAAGGACGACGAAGCCACGCGCGAGGCCTGGGCCGGCGGCTGGTTCCATACCGGCGACCTGGTGCGCCGCGATGCCGAAGGCAACTTCTTCTTCGTCGACCGCAAGAAGAACGTGATCCGCCGCAGCGGCGAGAACATCTCGGCCGTCGAAGTGGAGAGCGTGCTCAACCAGCACCCGGCGGTGAAGGCTTCGGCCGTGGCCGCCACGCCCGACGCGGTGCGCGGCGATGAGGTGCTGGCCTGCATCGTGGTGCGCGAAGGCGCCGATGCATCGCAGCGCGAGCAGCTCGCCGCCAGCATCGTCGAGCATGCGCTCGCGCAGCTGGCCTACTACAAGGCGCCGGGCTACGTGGCATTCGTCGATGCGCTGCCGCTCACGCCGTCGCAGAAGATCCAGCGGGGGCAGCTGCGCGAGATGGCGCAGTCGCTGCCGGGGCAGCAGCATTGCATCGACACGCGCGCGATGAAAAAGAGGCAGGCATGACGAAGCAACGGCTCTCCTACGAAGGCGTCGCGGTGGCCGTGCCCGTCACCGTGCCCTATGTGCGCTATTCCACGCGCACCGCGCACTGGTTCATCGGGCAGGCCATCGAGGCACTGGTCGAAGCCAGCGGCGTGGCCAAGGAGCAGATCGACGGCCTGTGCCTCAGCAGCTTCTCGCTCGCGCCCGACACGGCCGTGGGCGTCACGCAGCACCTGGGCCTGTCGCCGCGCTGGCTCGACCATGTGCCCACGGGTGGCGCCTCGGGCGTGATGTGCCTGCGCCGCGCCGCGCGCGCCGTGCAGGCGGGCGATGCCGACATCGTGGCCTGCGTGGGCGCCGACACCAACCACGTCGACTCCTTCCGCCAGACGCTCGGCAGCTTCAGCAACTTCGCGCGCGATGCGAGCTATCCCTACGGCTCGGGCGGGCCGAACTCGATCTTTGCCTTCATCACCGCCAACTACATGCGCACCTACGGCGCGAAACGCGAGGACTTCGGCCGTATCTGCGTCGACCAGCGCACCAATGCGCTCGGCAACCCGAACGCGATGTTCAAGAAGCCGCTCACGCTCGACGAGTACATGGCCGCTCGGCCGATCTCCGACCCGATCCATCTTTTCGACTGCGTGATGCCCTGCGCGGGTGCCGATGCCTTCCTCGTGATGAGCGAGGAGCGCGCGCGAGACCTCGGTCTTGCGCACGTGGTGATCCGCGGCGCCATCGAGCGCCACAACGCCTATGCCGAAGACCCGGTGATGGTGCAGGGCGGCTGGCGCATGGACCGCGACGACCTCTACGCGCAGGCCGGCATCCAGCCCGCGGAACTCGACTTCGTGCAGACCTACGACGACTATCCCGTCATCGTGATGATGCAGTTCGAGGATCTGGGCTTCTGCGAGAAGGGCGAGGGCCCGGCCTTCGTGCAGTCGCACACGATGACCTTCGACGGCAGCTTTCCGAACAACACGAGCGGGGGGCAGCTCTCGGCCGGGCAGGCCGGTGCAGCGGGCGGCTTCCTCGGCATGGTCGAGGCGATCCGGCAGCTCACGGACCAAGCCGGACAACGCGCTGTGCCGAACGCCCGGCTGGGCCTCGTCGCCGGCTTCGGCATGGTCACTTACGACCGCTGCCTGTGCACAGGCGCCGTCATTCTCGGGAGATCGGCATGACGATGCCCCTGATGCGCCCCCCGCGCAAGAACCCGGTGCTGCGCACCCGGCAGATGAACCTGCCGCCCGGCGCGCGCGGCCGCGTGGCGCTCGGCCTCACGGCGGCCGCCGCCGAAGGCCGCTTCGAACTGCAGACCTGCGAAGACTGCGGCACGGTGCAGTACCCGCCGCGCGAGGTCTGCCACAAGTGCCTTTCGGCCGCACTGCGCTGGCGGCAGCAAAGCGGCGAGGGCGAACTGCTCGGCAGCACCACGCTGCACCACAGCAACGACCTGTTCTTCCGCGAGCGGCTGCCCTGGCGGCTGGGCCTGGTGCACCTGGATGCCGGCCCGACGCTCATGGTCCACCTGCATGGCGAGGTCGGCGATGCGCCTGAGCGCGTGCGTGTCGGCGCCCGGCTCGACCGCGCGGGCCAGGCCGTTCTCATTGGTTTTCCGATTGAAGGGAGTCCCCATATGGCCGACGACAAGATGCTGCGCGAGATGACCAGCGACCCGAAGTTCCGCAAGGTGCTGGTGACCGACGGGAAGACCGAGACCGGCCAGGCCATCGTGCGTGCGCTGGTCAAGGCCGGCGCAGACATCGTCTGGGTCGGCCATGCCGAGCCGTGGAAGAAGATGGGCGATGGGCTTGACGACATCTCGGCGCTGCCGCAAGTCACGCTGGTGCCGCTGGACCTGACCAACGGCCGGCAGGTGACCGAGCTCGCGGGCTCCATCGGCGGCAAGGTCGACATCGTGATCAACAACGCGGAGGTGCACCGCACTTTCGGCATCGGCGCGCGCCGCGGCACCGACGTGGCCAAGGCCGAGATGGACATCAACTACTTCGGCCTGCTGCGCCTCGCGCAGGAGTTCGGCCCCGCGCTCAAGGGCCGCTCGGCCGACGGCGCGACGGGTGCCACGGCCTGGGTCAACCTGCTGTCGATCTACGCGCTCAGCAACTTCCCGCCGCACGGCACCTTCAGCGCTTCGAAAGCGGCGGCGCACTCGCTCGCACAGTGCCTGCGCGCCGAGATGCGGCCGGCCGGCATCCGCGTGATCAATGTGTTCCCGGGCCCCATCGACGACGAATGGAACCAGCACACGCCGCCGCCCAAGCTGGCACCCACCGCGCTGGCCAATGCCATCGTCAAGGCGCTGCGCGATGGCGTCGAGGACGTCTATCCCGGCGACGTGGCGCAGGAGTGGCTGGAGCGCTGGCGAGACAACCCGAAGGTGCTCGAACGCGAACTCGCGGCGGGCGGCTGAGACAGGAGCCAAACGAATGACCACGACAACCGAACTGATGTCCGCCGCAGAAATCCTCGGCGGCCTCGTGACCGCGATGGCCAGCGGCCGCATCCGCGTGATCGACCTCACGCAGACGCTCACGCCCGAGTTCCCGCAGATCGCGCTGCCGCCCGAGATGGGGCAGTGCTGGCCCTTCCGCATCGAGGAAGTGTCGAAGTACGACGAGCGCGGCCCGGGCTGGTACTGGAACAATTTTTCCTGCGGCGAGCACACCGGAACGCACTTCGACGCGCCCATCCACTGGATCTCGGGCCGCGACCTGCCGAACAACTCGGTCGACACCATTCCCGTGCAGCACTTCGTGGCGCCGGCCTGCGTGATCGACTGCTCGGCCGACGTGCAGGCGAACGACGACTACCTGCTGAGCGTGGCCGACATCGAGCGCTACGAAGCGGCACACGGCCGCATCCCGAAGGGCGCATGGGTGCTGATGCGCACCGACTGGTCCAAGCGCAGCGACCCCGAGGCCTACCAGAACTTCGACGAGACCGGACAGCACACGCCCGGCCCGAGCACCGAGGCCGTGCGCTTCCTGGTCGAGCAGCGCGACGTGCTGGGCTTCGGCTCCGAGGCCATCGGCACCGATGCGGGGCAGGGCTATCACCTGCGGCCGCCATACCCGTGCCACTACTATATGCACGGCGCGGGGCGCTACGGGCTGCAATGCCTGAGCAACCTCGACCTGCTGCCACCCTCGGGCGCGGTGCTGATCTGCCCGCCGCTCAAGATCGAGAAGGGCAGCGGCAGTCCGCTGCGGGTGCTCGCGCTGGTGGGAGCTTCAACATGAGCACGGCGCCCAAGGTCGCGGCCGTCACCGGCGGCAGCGCCGGCATCGGCAAGGCGATCTGCGAAGACCTGCTCGCGCAGGGCTACGAGGTGGTGTCGCTCGCGCGCCGCAAGGCCGGGATCGACCATCCGAGACTGCACAGCATCGAGGTCGACCTGAGCGACCGCGCTGCCACGGGCGAGGCGGTGCGCGAACTGGTCGAGCGCTTTTCGCCGACCACCATCGTGCACAACGCTGGCGTGATCCGCGCGGCGTTGCTGCCCGAAGTGAAGCTCGGCGATCTCGATGCGCTGGTCGACCTGCACCTGGGCTGTGCCATCCAGCTGGTGCAGGGCGCATTGCCCGCAATGCGCGCGCAGCGCTTCGGCCGCGTGGTGCTGCTGTCGTCGCGCGCCGCGCTGGGCCTGGCCACACGCACCAGCTATTCGGCCACCAAGGCCGGCATGCTGGGCATGGCGCGCACCTGGGCGCTCGAACTCGCCGCGGATGGCATCACCGTGAACGTGGTGGCACCGGGTCCGATCCGCACCGACATGTTCTACGACGTGGTCGAGGCCGGCAGCGAGAAAGAGCGTGCGCTTGCCGCCTCCGTGCCCGTCAAGCGGCTCGGCGAATCGGCCGACGTGGCACGCGCCGTGCGTTTCTTTGCCGACCCCGACAGCAGCTTCATCACCGGGCAGGTGCTCTACGTCTGCGGCGGCACCAGCGTCGGCAGCCTCGCCCTCTAGTCATTCAGCTTCTTCTTCCCGTTCATCCATCACCTCTGGAGCATCGCCATGAAAGTCCTGAACCGATTCCGTGCCATCGCGGGCATTGCCGCGGCCTTCGGCGCTCTGAGCGCTGCGGGCGCGTGGGCGGCCGATCTCAAGGTCGGCTTCATCACGTCGCTGTCGGGTCCGGTGTCGTCGCTCGGCATTCCGTATGAGAAGGGCATGAAGGCCGCGATCGCCTACAAGGCCGACATCGGCGGCCGCAAGATCCAGCTGGTGCAGCTCGACGACGCCTCCGATCCATCCACGGCCGCGCGCAATGCCCGCAAGATGATCGACGAGGACAAGGTCGACGTGATCATCGGCACGGCCGGTTCGCCCGGCGCGCTGGCCATTGCCGGCGTGGCGCGCGAAACGAAGACGCCGCTGATCTCCATCGCCAACGCCAACCTGCCGGGCGAAGAGGGCGCATGGATGGTCACGCTGCCGCAGCCTGCGCCGCTGATGGTGAGCGCGGTGGTGGAGCGCATGAAGAAGTCGGGCGTGAAGACGGTCGGCTACATCGGTTTTTCCGACGCCTGGGGAGACCTGGTGTACGACGCGCTGCAAAAGAGCGCGGAGCCGGCCGGCATCAAGATCGTCTCGAACGAGCGCTATGCGCGCGCCGATTCATCGGTGACCGGCCAGGTACTCAAGATCGTGGCCCTGCGGCCCGATGCGGTGATCACCGGCACCTCGGGCACGCCCGGTGCGCTGCCCTACCTGGCGCTTGCGGAGCGCGGCTACAAGGGCCAGATCTACGGCATGCATGCGCTGATCAACCCGGACTTCGTGCGCGTGGGCGGTGCCTCGGTCGAAGGGCTGCTCGCGCCCACCGGCCCGGTGATCGTGGCCGAGCAGTTGCCGAGCGAGAACCCGATCCGCAAGGTGTCGATGGATTTCCGCGCGGCCTACCAGAAGGCCAACGGCGCGCCGCCGACCGATGCCTTCTCGGCCTACACCTTCGATGCCTGGCTGCTGTACCTCGACGCGGCCCAGCGCGCGCTCGCCACCAAGGCCGAGCCCGGCACGCCGCAGTTCCGCCTTGCGCTGCGCGACGCCATCGTGAGTACCAAGGAGCTGGTGGGCACGCACTCGGTCTACAACTTCAAGCCGACGGACCGCTATGGATCGGACGAACGGTCGCGCGTTGTCGTGAAGCTGGAAAAAGGCCAGTGGAAGCTGGTTCCCTGAAACAACATACGCTGGAGCAACCTCAATGAAAAAGAACCTGGCCCGGATCCTCGGCCTCACCGCCGTGGCACTGGCGGCCGCACAAGCCATGGCGGCCGACCTCAAGATCGGCTTCATCAGCTCGCTCTCGGGCCCGGTCGCTGCCTTGGGCGTGCCGTACGAGAAGGGCATTCGCGCCGCCATTGCCGAACACCCGGAAATCGGCGGCCGCAAGGTCCAGCTGATCGTGCTCGACGATGCCTCCGACCCCACCACCGCCGGGCGCAACGCGCGCAAGCTCGTGGTGGAAGACAAGGTCGACGTGCTGATCGGCACCTCGGGCGTGCCGGGCGCGATGGCCATCGCATCGGTGGCGCGCGAACTCAACACCCCGCTGATCTCGCCCACGCCCGTCACCATCCCCGGTCCCGAGGGCGCATGGACCGTGACCGTGTCGCAGCCATTCCCGCTCATGGTCGCGGGCGTGGTCGAGCGCATGCAGAAATCCGGCGTGAAGACGGTGGCCTTCATCGGCTTTTCCGATGCGCTCGGCGACCTGGCCTACGACTCGCTCGTGAAGAGCGCCGACAAGGCCGGCATCAAGGTGGTCGTGAACGAGCGCTATGCGCGCAGCGATTCCTCGGTGGCGGGGCAGGTGCTCAAGATCGTCGCGCAGCGGCCCGATGCCGTGTTTGCCGGCAACTCTGGCACGCCCGGCGCGCTGCCCTACCTCGCGCTCGCCGAGCGCGGCTACAAGGGAAAGATCTACGGCACGCACGGCCTCATCAACGCCGACTTCGTGCGCGTGGGTGGTGCCGCCATCGAAGGCCTGCAGGTGCCCAGCGGCCCCGTGCTGGTGGCCGACCAGCTGCCCGACAGCAACCCGATCAAGAAGGTGTCGATGGGCTTTCGCAACGCCTACCAGAAGGTGAACGGCGCGGTGCCGACCGATGCCTTCTCGTCCTACACCTACGACGCCTACCTGCTGCTGGCCGATGCGGCCTCGCGCACCAAGGGCGAGCCCGGCACGCCGCAGTACCGCAGCGCGCTGCGCGACGCCATCGCCAGCACCAAGGAATTGGTGGGCACGCACGGCATCTACACCTTCAAGCCCGACGACCGCTACGGTTCCGACCAGCGCGGCGTGGTGATCGTGCAGATGAACAAGGGCCAGTGGAAGCTCGTTCCGTGAGAAGCTGAGCGCCCGCCGATGACCAGCTACCGCCATCATCCGGACCGCATCGCCGCGCTCGTGCAGGACGACCGCGTGCACCGCGACCTGTACCTGAGCGAGGAGATCTTCGCGATCGAACAGGAACGCCTGTTCGCGAACACCTGGGTCTATCTCGGCCACGCGAGCCAGGTGCCGGAACCCGGCGACTTCGTGGCGCAGGACATTGCGGGCCGGCCGCTGCTCATGGTGCGCCAGGCCGACGGCACGGTGCACGTCATGTACAACCGCTGCGCCCACAAGGGCACGCAGCTGGTGACCGACGAATGCGGCAACACCGGCCGCTTCTTCCGCTGCCCTTACCACGCCTGGACCTACAAGCTCGACGGCGCACCGCTCGGTGTGCCGCTGAAGAACGGCTACGAAGGCACGGAGCTCAAGGCCTGCGAGTCGGGTCGTGGGCTTTCGGTGGTGAAACACGTGAAGGTCTACCGCGACTTTGTGTTCGTGCGGCTCGCGGACACCGGCCCCTCGTTCGAGGACTACTTCGGCGAGGTGCTCGGCGCCATCGACAACATGGTCGACCGCTCGCCCGAGGGCCGGCTCACGGTCGGCGGCGGCGTGCTGCGCAACATCGTCCACTGCAACTGGAAGATGTACCTCGAGAACATCAACGACACGGTGCATCCGATGTCGACGCACGAGTCGGCCACCAAGGCGGCGGAGGCGCTGTGGGAAGGCCATGCCCCAACCGACCCCAAGCCGATGGCGATGGAGCAGATCCTGCCCTTCGGCTCGGGCTACGAATTCTTCGACAGGATGGGCGGGCGGGTGTTCGCCAATGGCCACAGCGTGCTGGGCGTGAACTTCAGCATCCATTCCAACTATGCGCAGCTGCCCGAGTACGAGACTGCGATGCGCGCCGCGCATGGCGAGGAGCGCGCGGCCGAGATCCTGCAGCGCTCGCCGCAGAACTCGGTCTTCTATCCGAGCCTGTCGGTCAAGGGCTCGCCGCAGGCCATCCGCGTGATCCGCCCGCTGGCCGCCGACCGCACGCTCGTCGAGGCCTGGAGCTTCCGCGCAGCGGGTGCGCCGGATCTGCTCTTCGAACGGGCCATGAGCTACAACCGGCTCGTGTTCTCGCCGATGTCGGTGGTCGCGCACGACGACGTGCACCTGTTCGAGAGCATCCAGCAGGGCCTGCGCGCCGGCGGCAACGAATGGGTGAGCCTGCACCGCAACTACGACCCGGCGGAGCTTGCGCAGCCGACCCTCACCACCAACGGCACGAATGAGCTGCTCATGCGCAACCAGTTCCGCGCCTGGGCAAGGTCGATGGTGGCGGGCATGGAGGCCGCGGCATGAATGACGACCCGCGCGATTTCGTTGCCCATGAGGCCGCACTGCTCGACGAGCGGCGCTTCGACGACTGGCTGGCGCTCTTCACCGAAGACGGCCATTACTGGATTCCGCTGCTGGGCGCCGCCCAGGCCGATCCGTTCTCGCACAACTCGCTGGCCTACGAAGATCGGCTGCTGCTGCAGCTGCGCGTGGATCGCCTGAAGAACCCGCGCGCCCATTCGCAGCATCCCGCGAGCCACAGCCAGCATGTGCTGCAGCCTTCGCGCATCGAGGAAGAGACGAGCGATGCAGTGCGCCTGCGCACGCCGTTCCTCTATATCGAAGCGCGCGGCGAATCGCAGATCCTGCTGACCGGCACCGCCCGCCACCGCCTCGTGCGCACGTCCGAGGGCTGGGCCATCCGCGAGAAGCGCATCGACCTGCTCAACGCCGCGCGCCCATTGCCGGCGATCCAGTTGTTCATCTGAGTTTTCCCCGTCCATTTCCATCCACCCATCCATCCTCACCGGAGCTACGACATGAAGAGCCTGATGCAGACCTTGACGCGCGGTGCCCTCGCCGCGGCGCTGACCGCCTGTGGTGTTGCGAGCGCATTCGCGGCCGACCTCAAGGTCGGCCTGAGCGTGTCGCTGTCGGGGCCCAATTCCTCGCTGGGCGTGCCCTATGCCAAGGGCATGCAGGCCGCGCTGGCCTACAAGCCGGAAGTCAACGGCCGCAAGGTGCAGCTCATCGTGCTGGACGACGGCTCGGACCCGACCACGGCCGGGCGCAATGCCCGCAAGCTGATCGAGGAGGACAAGGTCGATGTGCTGATGGGCACCTCGGGCGTGCCTGCCGCCATTGCCATGGCCCAGGTCGGCAAGGAAGCCAAGGTGCCGATGATCGGGCTCACACCCATCCTGCTCGACCCGGCCGAGAACCCCTGGGTCGTGACGGTGGCGCAGCCCACGCAGCTGATGATCGATGCGGTGGTCGAGCGCATGAAGCGCAACAACGTCAAGACCGTGGGCTACATCGGCTTCACCGATGCCTGGGGCGACCTGGTCTACAACGCACTGATGAAAGCTGCGCCTGAAGCCGGCATCAAGGTGGTGAGCAACGAGCGCTATGCGCGCGCTGACGCTTCGGTGACCGGTCAGGTGCTGAAGATCGTCGCGCTCAGGCCCGATGCCGTGATGACCGGCGGTGCCGGCACGCCGGGCGCGCTGCCCTTCCTTGCACTGCAGGAGCGCGGCTACAAGGGCGGCGTGTACGGCCAGCACGGGCTGATCAACCCCGACTTCGTGCGCGTGGTCGGTGCCGCGGGGCAGAACGCACTGATGCCCACCGGCCCGGTGATCGTGGCCGAGCAGTTGCCCGACAGCCATCCGACCAAGAAGATCGCGACCGATTTCCGCGCCGTGTTCCAGAAGGTCAACAACGCGCCCACCAGCGACGCGTTCTCGGCCTATTCCTTCGACGGCTGGCTGGTGTTCGCCGATGCCGCCTCGCGCGCCATGAAGAAGGCGGAGCCGGGTACCGCCGAATTCCGCGTCGCGCTGCGCGACGCCATCTTCAGCACCAGGGAAGTGGTGGGCACGCACGGCGTCTACACCTTCAAGCCCGGCAGCCTCTACGGTGTGGACGAACGCGCCCGCGTGATCGTCAAGCTCGACAACGGCCAGTGGAAGCTCGCACCTTGAACCACCCCATGCAAGCAACAACAACGACAACGATATTGCCAAGGGCTTTTCCATGACATGGGACGTGGCGCTGATCCTCGTCACCGATGGCCTGGCCAACGGTGCCGTCTATCTGCTGGCCGGACTCGGGCTGGTATTGATCTTTTCCGTCACGCGGGTGGTGTTCGTGCCGTTCGGCGATATCGCGGCCTTCGCGGCGCTGTCGCTCGCGGCCTTCGAGACCGGCCGCGTGCCGCCGACCATCGGCATGGTCGCCGTGCTCGCGGCGCTCGCGCTGGCCACGGAGATCGGCAGCCTGCTGCGGCGCAGGGAGGCCCAGCGCATTCCCAAGGCGGTGCTGATGTGGGGCGTGCTGCCTGCCATCCCGTGCCTGCTGGCGTGGCTGGCCGCGCGGCCCGGCGTGCCGGTGGCGGTGCACATCGCCGTGGCGGTGCTGCTGGTGGTGCCCATTGCGCCGCTGCTCGCGCGGGTGGTGTTCCAGCCGATCGCGGATGCCTCGGTGCTGGTGCTGCTGATCGTCTCGCTGGCGCTGCACTTCCTGCTCTCGGGCCTGGGCCTTCTGTTCTTCGGGCCTGAAGGCTCGCGCACCACGCCGCTCACCAGCGCCGTGTTCACGCTGGGCGACGGCTTCACGGTCAGCGGCCAGGTGGTGCTGATGGTGGGTGCGGCCATCGTGCTGAGCGGATTGTTCTTCCTGGTGTTCGAGCGCACGGTGGCCGGCAAGGCGCTGCGCGCCACGGCCGTCAACCGCGTGGGCGCGCGGCTGGTCGGCATCCGGCCGGTGCGCACCGCGCTGCTGGCCTATGGCTGTGCCTCGCTGCTGGCCGGGCTCATCGGCGTGCTGATCGCGCCGGTGACCACCATGTACTACGACTCGGGCTTCATCATCGGCCTGAAGGCCTTCGTGGCCGCGATCATCGGCGGGCTCGTGAGCTACCCGATGACGGCCGTGGGCGCGCTCGCGGTCGGCGTGGTGGAAAGCTTCGCCTCGTTCTGGAGCGGGGCGCTGAAGGACGTGATCGTGTTCAGCCTGCTGATACCGGTGCTCATGCTGCGGTCGTTCATGGCCGCGCACTCCGAAGAGGAAGAAGAAGAGGTGGAGCAATGAACGGCAACCGCAAGCGCATGGTGGGGATCGCCGCGGTGGTCGCCGTGCTGGCCCTGGTGCCGGCAGTGGCGGGCAGCTTCACGGTCTCGCTGCTCAACGACATCGGCATCGGTGCGCTGGTGGCGCTCGGGCTGGTGCTGCTCACCGGCGTGGGCGGCGCGACCTCGTTCGGGCAGGCGGCCTTCGTGGGCATCGCGGCCTATGCCACGGCCTGGCTCACCACCACGCAAGGCATGTCGCCATGGATCGGCCTCTTGTTCGCGCTGCTGCTCACGGGACTCTCGGCACTGGCCATCGGCATGCTCACGCTGCGGCTGGGCGGGCACTTCCTGCCGCTCAGCACCATCGCCTGGGGCCTGTCGATCGCGATGCTGTTTGGCAACGTCGATGCGCTCGGGCGCCACACGGGCCTGTCGAACATTCCGGCGCTGCGCATCGCGGGCTGGTCGCTGGCCGATCCGCGTTCCATGTACTACCTGATCTGGGTGGTGGTCGGGCTGGCCTGCCTGTTCAGCCAGAACCTGCTGCAGTCGCGGCCGGGGCGCGCGATTCGCGGCCTGCGCGGCGGTGCCACGCTGCTCGCGAGCGTGGGCGCCGACGCCTACCGCGTGCGGCTCACGCTGTTCGTCACGGCAGCCCTCTTCGCAGGGCTGGCGGGCTGGCTCTACGCGCACATGAACCGCTTCGTGAGCCCTTCGCCTTTCGATGTGCGCGCGAGCATCGAATACCTGCTGATGGCGGTGGCCGGCGGGCTCGGCCAGCTGGCGGGCGCGCTGGTGGGTGCCGCGCTGGTGCTGGTGCTGAAGAACGGCCTGCAGGACGTGCTGCCGATGCTCACGCAGCGCGCCGGGCAGCTGGAGGCCGTGGCCTTCGCGACGCTCTTCATCCTGCTGCTGCACTTTGCGCGCGGCGGCCTCATGGGTCTGCTGCGGCGCTGGACGCGCCGCCGCGCCGGCACGCAAGCTGCCTCGCGCCACGAAGCGCCCGCGGTCGATCCGCTGCCGCACCGGCAGCTGCCCGCGCGCGGCACGCAGGTGCTGTCGGTGAACGGCGCGGTCAAGCGCTTCGGCGGGCTGGTGGCGGTCAACGACGTGAGCTTCGAGGTGAATGCGGGCGAGATCGTCGGGCTCATCGGGCCCAATGGCGCGGGCAAGTCGACCATGTTCAACCTGCTGACCTGCACGCTGCCGATGACCTCGGGCCAGGTGCGCTTTCTCGACCGCGATATCGCCGGCATGCCGCAGCGGCAGGTGGCGCGGCTGGGGCTGGCGCGAACCTTCCAGCACGTGAAGCTCAGGCCGCACATGAGCCTGCTCGACAACGTGGCGCTGGGCGCGCATTCGCGCACCCGCTCGGGCATCCTGAAGGCCGGCCTGCGGCTCGACCGCAGGGAAGAGATGCAGATCCTGCAGGAGGCGCAGCGCCAGCTCGACCGCATCGGCCTGGGGGACCGCGCGCACGAACTCGCGGGCAGCCTGCCGCTGGGCACGCAGCGCATCCTGGAGATTGCACGTGCGCTGGCCGCCGACCCGGTGCTGCTGGTGCTCGACGAGCCCGCGGCGGGCCTGCGCCGCAAGGAAAAGATGGCGCTCGGCGACCTGCTGCGCAAGCTGCGCGAGGAGGGCGTGACCATCCTCATCGTCGAGCACGACATGGACTTCGTGATGAAACTGGTGGACCGTCTGGTGGTGATGAACTTCGGCTCCAAGCTCGTGGAGGGCGTGCCGTCGGCGGTGCGCGCCGACGAGCGCGTGCAGGCGGCTTACCTGGGGAGTGTCGTATGACGGCGATGCTGGAGATTGGCGACCTGCACGTGTCCTACGGGCAAGTGGAAGCGGTGCGCGGCGTGTCGCTCGACCTGCAGCCGGGCCAGATCATCTCGGTGATCGGGCCCAACGGCGCGGGCAAGACCACGCTGCTCGCGGCCGCCATGGGACTGCTGCCTTGCAAGGGCACGCTGCGCTTCGAGGGCGAAGACCTGCAGGGCCTCGACGTGGAGGCGCGCGTGGAGCGCGGCCTGTGCCTGGTGCCCGAAAAGCGCGAGCTGTTCGGCGAGCTCACCGTGCTCGACAACCTGCAGCTCGGCGCCTATGCCAAGCGGCTGCGCGGCGACGCGATGAAGAAGCGGCTGCAGTCGGTGTACGACCGCTTCCCGCGCCTGGCCGAGCGCCGTTCGCAGCGCGCCGACACGCTCTCAGGCGGCGAGCGGCAGATGCTTGCGGTGGGCCGCGCCCTGATGTCCGCACCGCGCCTGCTGATGCTCGACGAGCCCAGCCTCGGCCTCGCGCCGCTGATCGTGCGCGACATTCTTTCCATCGTGCGCAAGCTGCGCGAGGACGGCGTCTCGATCCTGCTGGTGGAGCAGAACGCGCGTGCCGCGCTCGAAAGCTCGGACCATGGCTACGTGCTGGAAACCGGCGAGATCGCGCTGTCGGGCGCATCGGGCGAACTCGCGAGCGATCCGCGGGTGCAGGCCACCTACCTCGGCGGAGGCACGCACGATGACGAGTGAAGCGCGCGCGCTGCCGCCGGGCCAGCGCACGCTGCCCGCGATGCTGCGGCGGCAGGCGGAACGCTTCGCCGGGCGTCCGCTGCTGCGGATCGCGGGGCGGCAGTGGACGCATGGCGAGGCGGCCGCAGCGGCTGCGCTGCGTGCCGGCGCGCTGGCAGAGGCCGGCGTGGCGCGCGGCGACCGCATCGCCGTGATGTGCGGCAACCGCATCGAGTTTCTCGAAACCTTTCTCGGCGCGGGCTGGCTCGGCGCGTCGGTGGTGCCGGTCAACACTGCGTCGATGGGGCCGCAGATCGAATACTTCCTCGCCAACAGCGAGGCGAAGCTGCTGGTGATCGAGGCGGGTTTTCTCGAGCGGCTGAAGACGGCCGATCTGGGACGCACGGCGCTGCGCGAGGTCTGGGTCGTCGGCGAGACGGCCGCTTCATGGGCACTGTCTGCAGGCGTTCGCGTCTCGAGCTATCCCGAAGGCGGGCCACCCCTTGCGCCGGCCGCGGTGCAGCCCGGCGACCCGCTCGCCATCCTCTACACCTCCGGCACCACCGGTCCGGCCAAGGGTGTGGTCTGCCCGCATGCGCAGTATTTCTGGTGGGGCGTGAACAGCGCCGAGGTGCTCGGCGTCGGCCGCGACGACGTGCTGTGCACCACGCTGCCGCTGTTCCACATCAATGCGCTCAACACCTTCGCGCAGGCCGCGCTGACCGGGGCCGAGGTGGTGTTCGAGTCGCGCTTTTCCGCCTCGGGCTTCTGGCCGTCGATGCGCGCCAACGGGGCGACCGTGGTCTACCTGCTGGGCGCGATGGTGCCCATCCTGCTGGCCCAGCCCGAGGGCGAAGGCGAGCGCGATCACCGCGTGCGCATCGGGCTCGGGCCGGGCGTGCCGTCGGCGGCCGGGCAGGCCTTCAGGGCGCGAACCGGCGTGCCGCTGCTCGAGGGCTATGGATCGACCGAGACCAACTTCGCGATCGCCACCGCGCCCGATTCGCCGCGCGGCGGCGTCATGGGCTGGCTGCGCCCCGGCTTCCAGGCGCGCGTGGCCGATGAAGGCGATGCGGAACTGCCGGCAGGCGAGGCCGGCGAACTGCTGTTGCGCGCGGACGAGCCTCATGCCTTTGCGAGCGGCTACTTCAACATGCCCGAGAAGACGGTCGAGGCCTGGCGCAACCTCTGGTTCCATACCGGCGACCGCGTGGTGCGGGATGCCGATGGTGCCTTTCGTTTTGTCGACCGCATCAAGGACGCCATCCGCAGGCGCGGCGAGAACATCTCGTCCTTCGAGGTCGAGCAGGTGCTGCTGAGCCACCCTGGCGTGGCCTCCTGCGCCGTGTACCCGGTGCAATCCGAACTGGCCGAGGACGAGGTGATGGCCGCGCTGGTGCCGCGCGAGGGCCAGCGCATCGACCTGGCCGACCTGGCGCGCTTCTGCGAGAGCCGCCTGCCGTATTTCGCCGTGCCGCGCTACATCGACGTGCTGCCGGACTTGCCGCGCACCGAGAACGGCAAGGTGCAGAAGTTCAAGCTGCGCGAGCGCGGCGTCAGCGAACAGACCTGGGACGGGCGGCCCGGCGTGCGTCCCCCGGCAAAGACGGCATGAGTTCCGCGCCGCCACCGCTTGCCGGCCGGGCCGCGTTCGTGACCGGCGCGGGGCAGGGCCTGGGTGCCGCCATTGCGCGCGGATTGGCCGAAGCGGGTGCGCGCGTGGTGCTGGCGGACATCGATGCCCACGGCGCTGAATCCGCAGCCGCGGGCTTGCGCGCCGCGGGCGCCGACTGCATCGCGATGGAGCTCGACGTGCGCAGCGAGGCGGCGTTCTCCGGCTGCTTCGAAGCGGCAGTGGCCCATTTCGGCGCCGTCGACGTGCTGGTCAACAACGCCGCGCGCACGCCGTTCACTTCGCCCTGGGACATCACGCCCGAAGAGTGGGACGACGTGCTGGCCGTCAACCTGCGCGGCAGCTTCTTCGGCTGCCGCATTGCCGGGCGGCACATGCGCGAGCGCGGAGCCGGCCGCATCGTCAACCTGGCGTCGTTGGCGGGCCAGCAGCCCAGCGCCGCAACCGGCGTGCACTATGCAGCCAGCAAGGCGGCGCTGCTGGCCTTGACGCGCAGCTTTGCGCAGGAACTCGCACCGCATGGCGTCACGGTGAATGCACTGGCGCCGGCGGCAGTTCGCAGCCCCGCGCTCGATGCACTGGACCCGGCTCGGCAGCAGGCGCTCAAGGCGCAGATTCCGCTGGCCCGCTTCGGCCGGCCCGAAGAGGTGGCGGCCGCCGTGGTCTACCTCGCGTCGCCCGCGGCGGCCTTCATGACGGGCGCCACGCTGGACCTCAATGGCGGCCGCTTCATGCGCTGAACAGGCGATGCGCCGCACACGCTAAAATAGTTCAGAACTAAACAATTCAGGTATGCACGCAAATTCATTGAACGGCCGCCACGCCCTCGTCACCGGCGCCGCACGCGGCATCGGGGCCGAGATCGCCCGCACCCTGGCTGCCGAGGGCGCAACGCTCACGCTGCTCGGGCGCGACCTTGATGCGCTCCAGCGTGTGGCCGCGTCGCTCGCGGGCCGGGGCCACGGCGTGGCCGCGGCCGACGTGGCCGACGCGCAGGCGGTGCAATCGGCCTTCGCGCTGGCGCGTGCCGAGCGCGGGCCGCTCGCCATCCTCGTCAACAACGCGGGCGCGGCCGAGAGCGCGCCTTTTCTCAAGACCTCGGCCGAACTCTGGCAGCGCATGCTGTCGGTGAACCTCACCGGCACCTTCCTGTGCACTCAGGCCGCGCTGCCCGACATGCTCGAAGCCGGCTGGGGCCGCATCGTCAACATCGCCAGCACCGCGGGCCAGAAGGGCTATGCCTACGTCGCGGCTTACGCGGCGGCCAAGCACGGGGTGATCGGGCTCACGCGCTCGCTTGCGCTCGAAGTGGCGCGCAAGGGTGTCACGGTGAACGCGGTGTGCCCCGGCTACACCGACACCGACATCCTGCGCGCGAGCGTTGCCAACGTGGTGGGCAAGACCGGGCGCAGCGAGGCCGATGCGCTGGCCGAGTTCTCCAGCGTCAATCCGCAGCGCCGCATCGTGCAGCCCGCCGAGGTGGCCGACGCGGTGCGCTGGCTCTGCGGCAGCGGCGCCGCATCCGTCACCGGGCAGTCGGTTTCGGTGTCGGGCGGAGAGGTGATGTGATGCGCAACGATGCCTCGCACGCCGCGCTCAGCGATGCCGAAGAGCTCGGCCACGAGGCCCGCGCCGGCCGTGAAGACCACGCCATGCTCAGGCTGTGGCTGCGCATGCTCGCCAGCACCACGCAGATCGAGGCCGAGATCCGGCGCCGGCTGCGCGAGCGCTTCGGCATCTCGCTGGCGCGCTTCGACTACATGGCCCAGCTCTACCGCTATGAAGACGGCCTCAAGATGCGCGTGCTGTCGCGCTACCTGATGGTGACCGGCGGCAACGTCACGGGCCTGACCGACGAACTGGAGCGCGATGGCCTGGTGGCGCGCGCCCACAGCCCCGACGACCGCCGCTCGTGGATCGTGAGCCTCACGCCCAAGGGCCGCGCGAGCTTCGAGACCATGGCCAAGGAACACGAGCAATGGATCCTCGAGATGTTCTCGGGCCTCGACATGAAGACCGTCAGGCAGATGCATGCCCAGCTCGGCCAGCTGCGCGTGCACGTGATGCGCAGCGAGCCTGCGGGCGAGGAGGGCTGATGGCGATGAGCACAAGCGGAACCGAGGCGCCCCAGGCCGAGTTCCAGCGCGCGCGGATGATCCGCTTTTCCGATTGCGACCCGGCGGGCATCGTCTTCTATCCGCAGTACTTCGTCATGCTCAACGGCCTGGTGGAAGACTGGGTGAGCGAAGGGCTCGGCGTCGACTACCACGCGCTCATCAGCGAGCGGCGCATCGGCCTGCCCACGGTGCGGCTCGAGGCCGACTTCCGCGCCGTGAGCCGGATGGGCGATCAAGTCATGCTGGGCCTGGCGGTGGAGCGGCTGGGCTCGCGCTCCATGGCGCTCGCGCTGCGCTGCTTCGACCCCGCCAGCGGCGAGCTGCGCATGCAGCTCAGGCAGGTGCTCGTGACCACCTCGCTCGAGAGCCATCGCGCCGTGGAAATTCCGCAAGACCTGCGCACGGCCATCCTGCGCGGCGCGCCCTCGCTCGCCTGAAGCGCATCAGGGCGGCGACTCGTCGCCGGGCGCGCGCGCCGCGCGCTGCTTGAGCCAGCCGCTGAGTTCCCTCTTTCCCTTGGCATTGGCGTGCCGCCAGGCTTCGCGCGCGACCGCGATGAAGCGCTCTTCGGCCGCATCGGGCACTTCGGAGGGGCGGTCTTCCTTGTCGAGCCAGCCCGCCTCCACCTCGCAATGCTGCTCGATCTGCCGTGCCAGGTTGTCGCCGATGGGGCGGGAGCTCTTGATCTGGCTCCACATGCTGGGCGAGATTTCGATCTTCCTGGCAAAGGCCTGGTCCAGTCCCTTGGCAGGCAGGCCGGCGGCAATGGCCCCTTCGAGAAAGCGGCGGTGCAGCGCAAGAACATTGCGGCGGCGCGCGACGGTGATATTGGGCACTGTTTGAAAACAACAACAACGAGACAACGAAAGATTGTCCCGGTTGTTGACGCTGCCGTAAACACTATTTACAGTTCGGCTCATTCGCGGTTCCGGCCGCACAAAGAAAAAACTTCACCAGGAATCATCGTGACCTCCGCCGCACTGAACCTCACCAGCATTCGACTCGCTTCGGGCCGATCGCTCGTGCGCGTTGCAGCGTTCAAAGGTCAGATGCCCCCGGGCGGAGGTTGCGCTTAAAGCGCACTTCCCAAGCTCTCTTCACCAGAGGCCCGGACACCGCAAGGTTCCGGGCCTTTTTGTTTTGCCATTTCGGGTGTGCCTTCGCCACACCGCCAGTTTCCAGCCGCGTGGACGGCCTGGCGGGATGTGCAGGAAAGTGGACCGTTCCTGTGCGGCGACGTCGTACGGGGCAGCACCCCAGGGTGCTGCCCGTCGCGCGAGGACACAACCGAAATGGAGAAAAAACCCGCGCCATCAACCCAAGGAGCCCCCATGCGCAAGCGCAGCAACACCCCCATCCGCATGATCGCAGTCCGTCCGGCGCAGCCGCGCCGCCGCATGGCGTGGGCGCTTGCGCAGCGCCTGGGCATCGGCATGGCGGCCGGGCGGGGCGCGCCGGCGCCTTCGCTTGCGCCGACGGACCGCAGCCTTGAATATCCCGACCTCGACCAGCGCGTGCGCGAGGTCGGCGAGTGGTAGTGCTGCAAGGCGTCGATATGAACATGAAGGAGTGAGTGCCGCATGGACAACAAGCAAGCCATCATCGAAAGCCTTGCGCGGGCATTGGAAAGCTGGGTGCGCCATGCCGGTGCCGCGCAGCTCTGGCAGGTGCAGCAGCAAGGCGGCCTGGGCGCGTCCATCGCGGTGGACGAGGACATCGTGCACGCCCGCGTCGAACTCGGCGGCCCGCGCAATCCGCTGTCGGAACTGGGCCGCACCGATGGGCGGCTGCCCGTGACGGAAGCTTTTCTAGGCAACGGCGCCGCAGCATGGGGCGCGCCGCCCCCGCATGGAGACCCGGCGCGCGAGGCCTGGTTCTTGTCGAACGAACTGGCACAGGAGCATGCGCGCCAATACCTGCTTGCAGAGTTCAGGGAAAAGCGGGAAGTGCTGTCGCGGTTTGTGGAGGCCTGGCTGGACAGCCAATAAAAAAGCCTGCTACCGATGAAGTAGCAGGCTTTTCAGCGTTTCCGCGATGTTGGTTGGTGGGCCCTGAGTGACTCGAACACTCGACCTACGGATTAAGAGTCCGCTGCTCTACCAACTGAGCTAAGAGCCCTTGCACAAAACGTTTTGCGTTTTTTTTGGCAAGACCGCAAGTATAGCGTAAAAATTCCGGGGCTCAACGATTTTGTGTGCGGCGGGGTTAGCATTCATCATCATCGACGGGCCGCGGCCCTCCAGCAGGAGATATTCCATGACAGACACGACCACCATGTCCCATGTTGTGATCACCGGGGCCGCGGGTGCGCTGGGCCGCGCGGTAGTCCAGCATTTTCTCGAGCAGGGCGCGCGCCTGGCGCTGGTCGACCATCGGGCGGACCGCCTGGCCGAGGTCTTTCCGGGCCTGGACAATTCGCAGCACCTGCTGCTGGCGGGCGACGTGACCTCGGCGGCCGACATGTCGGAGCTTGCGGGCCAAGCGCTCAAGGCCTTCGGCCGCATCGACGCGCTGGTCCATATTGCCGGCGGCTTCGAGATGGGAGAGGCCACGCATGCGCTCACGCGGGCAAGCTGGGACCGGATGATGAACCTCAACGCCTGGTCCTTCGTGGCAGTGACGCAGGCGGTGCTGCCTTCGATGATCGAACACGGCGCCGGCCGCATCGTGGCGGTGACCGCCAAGGTGGCGGCGCGCGGCCTGCCGGCCATGGCGGCCTACATCGCGTCGAAGAGCGCGCTGCAGCGCCTGGTCGAAGCCATGGCCGCCGAGGCCGCCCCGCATGGCGTGGCCGTCAACAGCGTGGCGCCCAGCGTGCTCGACACGCCGGCCAATCGGCAGGCCATGCCGGACGCCAATCCCGCCGACTGGGTGTCGACCGCCGTCGCGGCGCAGACCATCGGCTTTCTTGCGTCGCCCGCGGCCGCGGCGCTGCATGGCCAGCACCTGACGCTCGACACCTGAGCTGAGGCAAGAGCGACAGCAAGGGCCCTGGCGGCAACGCCAGGGCCCTTTTTTTCGTTCCGTCGCGCGCCGCTTCCAGGCAGGCGGTTTGTCATGGTTGCGGGCCAAGGGGGCGGGGCACTTGTCTCCCTGGAAAAGGGGCGCACTGCTCATGTGCGCAGGCGGCGCGATTTCTACAGTGACTCCACGGCAAGACGCTTCGGCCCGGCAAGGGGAATGAAGCGGTGCCAGTCGACAACCATCACTGGGGAACACGCATGGAAACGCTCAACCTGCTGCCAAGAAGCTTCATGACCCTGCTGCGCGAGGACGCGGGCATGTCGTTCATGGAAGCCGCGCTCATCGGTTCGCTGGTGGTGGTTGTGTGCCTGCTCCTGCTGCTTGCCGTACGGCGCAGCGCTTGAAGGGGGCCGCAGCATGCAGGAATTCAACGCTGTCCTCGATCTGCTGGCCATGCTGGCCTCGGACTTCCGCATGGGCGGGCTCTTCGTGCTGCTGGTGATGGCCGCGGTGAGCGACGTGCGCTTCTACCGCATTCCCAACTGGCTGACCTTCGGCGGCATGGTGTTCGCGATCATCTACGGCACCTTCGCGGCGCGCACGCCGATGACCGGGGTGCAGAACGCCCTGGGCGGCCTGGGCACCGGCCTCGCGATCATGCTGCCGTTCTATGTGCTGGGGATCATGGGAGCGGGCGACGTCAAGCTGATGGCGATGGTCGGCGCCTTCATCGGCCCCTACCAGACGCTGCAGGCCATCCTGTTCACCTGCATCGTCGGCGGCTTTGCAGCCGTGGCGGTGGCCATCCACCGCCGCCGCCTGGGCCACATGCTGGCCAATGTCAAGGGTGCTGCGCAGGGCATCGTCGTCTCGGGCATTGCGGGCATACGGCCGAGCGGAACGATCGACACGCGGCAATCCATTGGAAAGCTGCCTTACGGCATCTGCATTTGCGTGGGGACGATCGCACAGGTCCTGGCGCATCAGTTGGGCTTCGTCTAGCCCGTCCCGTTCTTCATTTCATCCACGGCGGAGATTCGCATGAAAAACATCAAGGCGCTCGGGCTGCTTCTGCTGGCCCTCCTGACCGGCCTGGCGGCCGCGGTCTACGCAGCGGGCTGGGTCTCCCGACAGGGCGGCATCGCATCCAACAAGGTGGTGGTGGCCGCCGTCGACATCGAGCTCGGCAGCCGGGTCAACCCCCAGATGCTGTCGCTGGTCGACTGGCCGAGCGGCTCGCTGCCGCCCGGTTCGTTCAAGGACGCCAAGTCGCTGGAGGACCGCGTGGTCAAGGTCGGCGTGCTGCGCGGCGAGGCCATCCTGGAAGGCAAGCTCGCGCCCGTCGGCACCCAGGGCGGGCTCTCGGCGGTCATTGCCAGCGGCAAGCGCGCCATGACCGTGCGGGTCAACGACGTGGTCGGCGTGGCGGGCTTCGCGCTGCCGGGCAACTACGTCGACGTGATGGTCAACGCGCAGCAGGACAAGAACCGTGGCGAGGAGAACCGCCAGATCAGCAAGACCGTGCTCGAGAAAGTGCTGGTGCTGGCGGTGGCGCAGGAAGCCAACCGTGACGACACCAAGCCGAAGGTCGTCAGCGCCGTGACGCTGGAGCTTTCGCTCGAGGACTCCGAAAAGCTTGATCTGGCACGCAGCGTGGGAACCCTCTCGCTGGTGCTGCGCAACCAGATGGACAAGACCACGGTCGCCACCGCAGGCATCACCAAGGGCCAGTTGTTCGGCGAGAAGGAAATCCTGCCGATCTCCACCACCGTGGCAGCGCGGCCGGCCCCCGCGCGCGTGCCGCGCACCGCCCCCATGGCGCAGCGGCAATCGGAGTGCGTGGAAGTGATCCAGCACGCAGCCCGCACGCTCAACTGCTTCTGATCACCCCCGCAGGAGGAACCACAAGTGCAACATCTCTCTTCTTCTTCACCCGCCTGGCTGTTGGCGGCACTCATGGCGCTGGCGGCACCCGCGATGGCCGCGGACGCGGTCCCGGCGGCGGCTGCTGCTGTGGCTGCAACCCCGGCTGCAGCACCGGCTGCGCCCGCCACCCGGCGCTGCACCGCGATCATTCCGGACGACCAGCCGACCTACGCCGTGCTGGGCAAGTCGGTGGTCATTCCGCTGAAGGCACGCGTTGCGCGCATCGTGGTCAGCGGCCAGCCGCCGAGCCGCGCGCCGGCCGCCGCACCCGCAGCCGCGGGGCAGCCGGCACCGGCTGCCGCCACGGCGGCGAACGCGGGCGACGGCATCGCCGACGTCGACGTCACGCTGCTGAGCCCGACCGACCTGTTCTTCCGCGGCCGCCAGGCGGGCTCGATGAACGTCGTGCTGCAAAGCGTCGACGGCACCTGCTACATCAAGGACGTGATCGTCACCATCGACCCGGGCGCGCTGCAGTCCAAGCTCGCCGAGTTGATGCCGGAGGAAAACCACATCCGCGTGCGCAGCGCCGAAAAATCGATCGTGCTCACCGGCGAGATCAGCGATGCGCTCAAGCTCGACGACGTGATGAGCCTGGCCATGGCCTACGGCGCCGACGGCAAGAAGGTGGTGAACCTGCTGCGCGTGACGGCGCCGCAGCAGGTGATGCTCGAAGTGAAGATCGCAGAGGTCAGCAAGACGCTGCTGGACCGGCTCGGTGCGCGCGTCGGCCTGAGCCGCTCGGGCAACGGGGGCCGCGACAGCTACTCGCTGATCTCCAGCTTCCTGAGCGGAGGCGGCGGCCTGCTCGAGGCGATAAGGATCGGCCGCACCTCGATCGGCATCGACGGCCAGAAGGACGACGGCCTGGTGCGCATCCTCGCGGAGCCCAACATCATGGCCATCAGCGGCCAGCAGGCAAGCTTCCTGTCGGGCGGAAAGATCTTCATCCCGGTCGCGCAGAGCGCCGCCGGCGGCGGGGGGACGAACATCACGCTGGAAGAGAAGGAGTTCGGCATCGGGGTCAAGTTCACCCCGACCGTGCTCAACGGCGGACGCGTCAACCTCAAGATGGTCTCGGAGGTGTCGGACCTGTCGCAGACCGGCTCGCCCTTTACCACCGTGACTGGTGTGACCGCCGTGCTGCCCTCGCTCACGGTGCGCCGCGCAGACACCACCGTGCAGCTCAACGACGGCCAGAGCTTCGTCATCGCGGGGCTCATCAAGAGCAACGTCACGGAATCCATCAAGCGCTACCCCGGATTGGGCGAAGTGCCGGTGATGGGGGCGCTGTTCCGCAGCACCGAGTTCCAGAACGACCAGACCGAGCTGATGTTCGTGATCACGCCGCGCCTGGTTCGTCCGCTGGCCGAGGCACCGCGCGTTCCGACCGACAACCACGTCGTTCCCAGCCGCGCGGAGGTGTACCTGAACGGCAGCCTCGAAAGCGCCACCCCGGCACCGGTTGCACCGGCCGGCCAACCCCAATGACACCCGCGAGGAGCACCACCATGTTCATCAAGTCGACCACTCTCGCGCTGACGCTGCTGCTGGCCACCGGCTGCTCCCACGTCACGCCCAACTACGACGCGCGCTTTGGCGATGCGGTGCGCGACGCGAAAAGGAAGATGACCCTCAATCCCGATGCCGGGAAGGACGGGAACCCGGTTGTCGGCATGGACGGCCGCGCATCGCGCGAGTCGATGAAGCAGTACCACGAGTCCTACAAGGCGCCGCCGCCGGCGGTGAATGTCATCAACATCGGCGGCCAGATCGGTGGTCAGGGCGGTGGTTCGGCGAAGTGACGGAGCCGCGTTTCGCGGATGCATTCCACACGAGCCTTCACAAGGAAAGGAGAACGCCACGACTTGCAACGAATTTCTTCCCCACCCAAGCCATTTTTTTAAATCAGATTTCCAACTGTTCGAACCTTGAAAGGAAAGAACCATGAAAAACTTTCTCCAGGCCATCGGCCAATCGACCCGCGGTTTCATGCTCGATGAAGAGGGCGCCCAGGTCGTCGAGTACGCCTTGATCATTGCCGTCATCTCGATTGCGCTGGTCATTGCACTGAGGGCGCTCACCACCGGGGCCACCTTCACGGACTTCATCGCCCGCGTCAACAAATGCCTGACTACGGCGACTTGCACCTGAGCGGCGTGCGCGGGCGAGCTGGGCCGAGCGGCTCGCCGCCCGTATTGCCATCACCGCCGTCTCCGCATTCTTCTCAACACGGAAAAGGAGTAGTCCCATGCTCAAGTCATTCTTGAAAGACGAGGACGGTGCTCAGGTCGTCGAGTACGCGCTGATCATCGCCGTCGTCTCGATTGCGCTGGTCGTAGCACTGAGAGCGCTCACCGGGGTCACTTTCACGGACTTCATCGATCGCGTGAACGTGTGCCTGACTACTGCGAACTGTATCTGAACGGCCTTGTGCGGAGGGAAGCGGGTCGCCTCACTAGTTCCTGCTTTCCACCGCAGTTCAACCAGCATCACATGACCTTTCCCAACAACGAATCGGGGTCACCACTATGTTCAATTTATTCCTGGCGGACGACAGCGGTGCACAGGTGGTGGAGTACGCGCTGGTCATCGCCGTCATCTCGATCCTGCTGATCGTCACGCTCAGGCCGCTGGCAACAGATACCAGCCTCAGCGAACTTGTCGATCTCGTCCGCACTTGCCTCGGCGGCGTGGATTGCGGCTGAAGCGCGGGGCTTTTTCGAACCGCCACCACTGCACAGGAAGCCGATCATGCAAGTCCACATTCCCGGCCGTCGCCAGCGCGGCGCGATGATCATCACAGCAGCATTGGTCCTGTTGTTCCTCCTCGGATTCATGGGCATTGCGCTGGACTTCGGCCACCTGTTCGTCGTCAGGACAGAGTTGCAGACTGCGGTGGACAGCTGCGCACTGGCCGCAGCGCGCGAGCTCGACAAGCAGGGCACCGCGATTGCACGGGGCCAGAGCGCCGGCCAAACGGCCGGCAACGCGAACCGGGTCAACATGCAGTCGGCTACCTGGAGCGGCCAGGGCCAGATCGTCTTCGCCGACATCACCTTCCGCGATGCTGCCTATGCCCCCACGACCGACCCCCTCGTGGCCACGTATGCGCAGTGCGTGCACACCCAGCCCAACATCGTCATCTGGCTCATGAAGGTCCTGGGTGCCTTCTCCGGCAATGCCGCCGCCTATCCCGCGACGGGCAGTGTCGCGGCCACCGCCGTGGCCACCCGCGCCAGCGCGCAGACGACGTGCCCCATTCCGGTCGGCATGAAACCCAAGCCCGGCGGTGCGGCGCCCAACTACGGCTTCGTCGTCGGCGAATGGGTGAAGCTGATCCAGGCGCAGAGTGGGGCCGCGGGCGGCGAAATCGGCTGGGCCAATCTCGACGGCAGCAACAGTGCCTCGGAGACCGAATCCGAGATGAACAACCACTGCGGAACGAAGGTGGGCGACACGCTCGGCACGCCCGGCGTGCAGACCTCCATTGTCGACGTCTGGAACCAGCGTTTCGGCATCTACAAGAACACCGGCGATCCGAGCACCCAGCGGCCCGACTACACCGGCTATGCCTACACCGAGCTCAGCTGGCCCGCGAAGTTCAACGCCTACGACGGTCCGGCCCCCGGATCACCCGCAAGCGCCGAGAACTTCCTGGCCAAGCGCGCGGCCTTCGCGTCCTGCGCCGACACCGGAACGAAAGTGAACGGTGCGAACAGTTGCGAGTCGATCACCGGGTTGTCACTCAACGGGTTCCAGAAGCTGGCGGCGCCCGGCAACGTCTCTGGCGGCCACAAGCAATATGGGCTCGATCGCCGCATCGTCACGGCGCCGATCATCGACGGCGCCGGGCACGTGATCGACTACGCCTGCCTGCTGATGCTGCAGCCGCTGTCCATACCGATGACCGACACATGGCTGGAGTTCCGCGGCAACGCCGGCGCAGTCAACAGCCCTTGCACAACAAGCGGACTCGCCGGCGGCGCGGCAGGGCCGCTGGTTCCGGTCCTGGTGAGGTGACGCAAATGAAAAGAACATCCAACCACAGGCAGCGCGGCGCCGCACTGGTCGAGCTGGCGCTCATCACACCGCTCCTGCTGCTGCTCACCTTCATCACGACCGAGTTCGGCCGAGCGGTGTACGAATACAACCTCGTCGTCAAGTCGACGCGCGACGCGGTGCGCTACCTGTCGGTCCAGACGCCGGGCACGCACATTGCCGAGGCGCGCAACCTGATGGTGTACGGAAACACCGCGGGCACCGGCACGCCGCTCGCGCGCGGCCTCACCCTTGCGAACGTGCCCGTGGGCACCTGCTGCACCTGGCAGACGGCGGGGGCGAGCCCGCTCATCACCACGGTGACGGTTCGCATCAGCAGCTACAGCTTCCATTCGCTCTTTCCGTCGGTGATGGGCGTCGTATTTGCCGATGCGAACGGCAACATCGTCTTCAGCGACATCACCGCCACCATGAGGGCTCCGTCATGAGACACCGCACATCCGGGGCGACCACCGTGGAATTTGCGCTGGGCCTGCTCATCTTTCTCATGCTGCTGCTGGGCATTGTGGATTTCGCGCGCATGCTGTTCACGTGGAGCATGGCCAGCGAGGCCACGCGTGAAGGCGCACGCTATGCGGTGGTGTGCGACGACACGGGCCAGCAGGCACAGGTGCTGGCCCGCATGCAGGCCCTGCTGCCGCAGATCACCGCGGCGAGCGTGGCCTGGACACCGGCGGGCTGCACGGCGGCCACCTGCGAGGGCGTCACGGTGGGCATCACCGGGCTCAACTACCAATGGATCTCGCCCATCGTCGGTGCGACGGCGCCGCTCATTCCAATGCCGAGTTTCTCGACCTTCCTGCCGCGCGAAGTGATGCGCAAGGACCCGCACAGCCCAACCATCTGCTCCTAGAGACGAAACGGAACCCGCCATGAAGATCTCCATCATCTCCCCCAATCCCGGCCATCTGCAGGACATGCGCAAGGTGCTGGAGGCCCGCGCCCACGCAGTCTCCGTCTTCGAAGGAGGCAAGAGCCGCATGCAGTGGGTGGTCGAGCAATCGGCGCCCGAGCTGCTGCTGGTGGACGGCATGTGCTGCGACCCCCATGAGGTGGCCATGGTGGAGCAGCTCACGATGCGCCATCCCGCGATTGCGGTGGTGCTGCTGTGCGCGATGCAGACACCGGAGTTCCTGATTCTTGCGATGCGTTCTGGCGTGCGCGAAGTGCTGCCTTCGCCGCCCGAGCCGGCGGCGCTGGAGGCGGCCGTGGAGCGCATTGCGCTCAAGATGGCCGGCACGCAGGCGCGCGAGCCGGGCCAGGTGGTCGCGTTCATGCCGTGCAAGGGCGGCAGCGGCGCCACCTTTCTTGCAACCAACATCGGGCACCAGCTCTCGATGCGCCGCTCGGTGCTGCTGATCGACCTGAACCTGCAATTCGGCGATGCGCTGTCCTTTGTGAGCGACCTGCGGCCCACTTCCACGCTGGCCGACGTGGCGCGCGACATCGGACGGCTCGATGCCTCGCTGCTCGCCGCCAGCACGGTGAAGGTGGCGTCGGGCTTCAGCATCCTTGCGGCGCCCGAAGATCTTTCGCGCGCATTGGAGGTCAAGGCCGAGCACATCGACGCCATCCTGCAGGTGGCCGCGGCCCAGTACGACTTCGTGCTGTTCGACCTGGGGCTGCGCATCGATCCGCTCGCCATCCGCGTGCTGGACCGCGCGGACCGGATCTTTCCGGTGCTCCAACCCAGCCTGCCGCACATCCGCAACGTGACGCGCCTGATGCAGGTGTTCAAGTCGCTCGGCTATCCGGCCGGCAAGGTCGAACTGCTGGTCAATCGCAGTACCGGCGGCACGGAGATCGGCTTGTCCGACATGCGCCGTTCGCTGGGCGGAGCCACGCTGGTCAGCGTGCCCGACGGCGGCAAGGACGTGGACGCCTCGATCAACCGCGGCGTGCCGCTGGCCGAGATGTCTCGCGGCAGCGCGCTCTGCAAGCGGCTCGTGGAAATCGCCCACACGCTGAGTCCGCGCCAGAAGGAAGCGCCGGGCCTCATCGGCCGGCTCTTCCGCAGAGCCTGACACCGCATCGCGCCCCGCACATCTTCTTCCTCCAACAGCAAGGCAGGTCCACATGTCATTCAGAGAACAGCTCAATGCGATCGAAGCCGAGCCAGTCGCGCGCGCGCCGGCGCCGCCCCTGTCCGACGGAGCGCTTTCGTCCTTCGCCTCGGACTCCTACAAGCTCCTGAAGGAGCGAATGCACCTGAAGCTGCTGGACCGGTTCGACCTGGCGGTGCTCGAAACCCTGAAGCCCGAGGTGCTGCGCCATGAGATCTCCACGATGGTCACGCGGCTGCTGCAAGAAGAGCCTGAGGCGCTGAACGACATCGAACGGCGCACGCTGATCCGCGACATCCAGCACGAGATGCTGGGCTTCGGCCCGATCGAACTGCTGATGGCCGACCCCACGGTGTCGGACATCCTGGTCAACTCGCACGACCAGATCTACGTGGAGCGCAGGGGCCGGCTGGAATTGACCGACGTGAGCTTCACCGACGAGAAGCACCTGCTGCGCATCATCGACAAGATCGTTTCGCTGGTGGGGCGGCGCATCGATGAATCCAGCCCCATGGTCGATGCGCGGCTGCCGGACGGGTCGCGCGTCAATGCGGTGGTCGCGCCGGTGGCGCTGGACGGTCCGATGATGTCGATTCGCCGCTTCGCGAAGATCCCGCTGAAGATGGAGAACCTGGTGAACGACCTGAAGACGCTGACGCCGCAGATGGGGCTGATGCTCGAAGGGCTGGCCAGCGCGAAGATCAACATGTTGATCTCCGGCGGCACCGGCGCAGGCAAGACAACGCTGCTGAACATTCTCTCGGGCTTCATTCCTGCGACCGAACGCATCATCACCATCGAGGACGCGGCCGAGCTGCAGCTGCAGCAGCCGCACGTGGCGCGCATGGAAACCCGGCCGATGAACATCGAAGGCAAGGGCGAGATCACGCAACGGGCTCTGGTGCGCAATGCATTGCGCATGCGGCCCGACCGCATCGTGATCGGCGAGGTGCGCGGCGCCGAGGCGGTCGACATGCTGCAGGCCATGAACACCGGCCACGAAGGCTCGCTGACCACTATCCATGCCAACAGTCCGCGCGATGCGCTGGCGCGGCTGGAGAACATGATCAGCATGGCCAACCTGAACCTGCCGCACCACTCGGTGCGCCAGCAGATCGCGTCGGCCATCACGGTCGTGATCCAGGTCCTGCGCATGGTCGACGGCCGGCGCAAGGTCACCAGCATCCAGGAGATCACCGGCATGGAAGGCGAGGTGGTCACCATGCAGGAGATCTTCGCGTTCCGCCAGACCGGCATGGGCCCCGACGGCCGCGTGCGCGGCTACTTCCATGCCACCGGCGTGCGGCCGAAATTCGTCGAGCGCCTGCATTCCTATGGTGTGGTGCTGCCCGACACCATGTTCGATCCCGACAAGCACTACGAATAGGAGGCCATCATGTTCGACAACCTCGTTGGCGACACGCTCATCACCCTGTCCGTGCTGGTCTTCGTGACGGTGCTGCTGGTGATGGAGGGCCTGTACATGCTGTGGCGGGCGTACCGGGGGCCGGAGGCGCTGAAGATCAGCAAGCGGTTGCAGGCGCTTTCGGCTGCCACCGACCGCATCGCGCAGGCGCGGCTCGTGAAGGACCGCGTGCTCAGCGACGCGCCGTGGATGCAGCGCGCTCTCCTGAAGCTTCCACGGGCCCACCGCCTGGACCGCTTCATTCTCCAGGCCGGGCTGGAGTGGACCGTGTCCCACGTGCTGCTGGCCTGTGCGGTGTCAGGCTTGCTTGTTTTCTTTGCGATGGCGTCGCTCGCGAACCAGCCCGCATGGATCGCCCTGCTGGTGGGAGCTGCCGGGGCGGCGGCGCCGCTGCTCTACCTGAGCCACCGGCGCAGCCGCCGCCTGGCGCATCTCGAAAGGCAGTTGCCGGACGCGCTGGACCTGGTGACGCGCGCGCTGCGCGCGGGCCATTCGTTCGCGAGCAGTGTGCAGATGATCGGCGAGGAAATGTCCGAGCCCATTGCGGGCGAGTTCCGCATGGTCGCCGACGAGGTCGGCTTCGGCGTTTCGCTGCAGCAGGCGCTCACCAACATGAGCGAGCGCGTGCCGCTCACCGACCTGCGCTACTTCGTGGTGTCGGTGCTGATCCAGCGCGACTCCGGCGGCAACCTGACGGAGGTGCTCGGCAATCTGAGCCGGCTCATCCGCGACCGCCTCAAGCTGCTGGCGCGGGTGCGTGTGCTGTCTTCGGAGGGGCGGCTGTCGGCCTGGATCCTCGGGCTGATGCCCTTCGCGCTGGCGGCGCTCATGAACGTCTTCAACCCGGAGTTCATGTCGCCGCTGTGGACCGACCCGATCGGCATCACGGCTGTCAAGTACATGTTGGGCCTGATGGTCATCGGCGCGGTGATCCTGCGCAAGATCGTGAAGATCCGTGTCTGAAGGAGAAATGCCATGCTGTTCCCCATTCTCGTTTTCGTGGCCGTTTCCCTCGCCATCGGCGGATTCGCCGTCTGGATGCTGCCCACCCGTACCGAGCAGCGCCTGCGAGCGGTTACGCCTTCATCGGGCAAGTCGGCCTGGACCGAAACCGCCGTCAAGATCGTCGGCCCTTTCGCCCAGCTGTCTTCGCCCACTGGCGAAGGCGAGACTTCGCCGCTGCGCTTGAAATTCCTGAACGCGGGTATCCGCCACTCGGATGCGAGCCTCTTCTACTTTGGGATGAAGACGCTGTTGCCACTTGGTTTTGCGGGCCTGGCCTTCGTGGCGCTACGCGCCGCAGGCGCGGACGACGGCGTTACGACCCTGCTGTGGCTGGCAGTGGTGGCGCTGCTCGGCTGCTACCTGCCCAACATCGTGCTGCGCACGATGATCAAGAGCCGCCAGCGCGAGATCTTCGAAAACTTTCCCGATGCGGCCGACCTGATGCTGGTCTGCGTCGAGGCGGGCCTTGGGCTCGATGCCGCGCTGGTCAAGGTCACCGAAGAGATCCGCGTCAAGAGCGAGGCGCTAGCGCAGGAACTGCACTGGACCAACCTGGAGATGCGCGCGGGCGGCACGCGCGAGAAGTCGCTGCGCAACCTTGCGCTGCGCACCGGCGTGGAGGAACTCGGCACCTTCGCCACCATGCTGACCCAGGCCGACCGGTTCGGCACCAGCATCGGCGAATCGCTGCGCGTTTTTTCTGAGGACTTGCGCCACAAGCGCCAGGTTCGCGCGGAAGAACTGGCCGCCAAGGTGCCGACCAAGATGCTGCTGCCGCTGGTGCTGTGCATCTTTCCATGCATCTCGATGGTCATCCTGACGCCGGCGGCCATCCGCGTGATCCGCATCATCGCGCCGATGCTCAGCGGCGGGCTGTGAGCCCTGGAGCGCCGCCCGCATTCGACGCATTCAATGGGGCGTGGCGTCGAGCTGGTGCTTGACCGCGTAGATGTAGAGCTCCAGCCGGTTCGCCACGTCGAGCTTCTGGTAGATCGACGTGAGGTGGTTGCGGAAGGTGTGCTCGGTCACGAACAGCCGCGAGGCGAGCGTCTTGTTCGCGGCGCCGCTGCCTTCCACCACGGCGCGGATGATCTGCCGCTCCTTCTGCGTCAAGCTCGCGATCCTGGCCGCTTCGGGGTCGGCCTTCACCGGCTTCTTCGGTGCGGTCAGTTCGGAGAACACGCGGCCCATGGCCTGCGCGTCGATGCACAGTTCGCCGTTGTGCACGCGCGCGATCGCATCGAGCACCTCTTCGGCCGAAGCGTCCTTGCACAGCACGCCCCTGGCGCCGCGCAGCACGGCAAGGTCCAGCGTCTGCTGCTTGCGCTCGGCCGTGAGGATGAGCGCGCGCGAGACGTCGTTCGACAGCAGCTTGGGAAGGATGTCGAGGGAGCATCGGCCCCCCAGGTCCAGATCGAGCAGGATGACGTCGGGCACCACGTGCTCGGTCTGTTCCAGCGCCTGCTCGAAGCAGTTGGCGGTGGCGACAACCTTCATGCGCGGCTGCTCGCCGTCGATCAGCTTCGACAGGCCCCACAGCATGGTCTGGTGGTCGTCCACGAGCATGACGCCGATGGGGTGCGTTGTTGTGGCTTGCATGTTGACACCTTCGCCTTCCTAGATGGGTATTTCGATCAGTACGGCCGTGGCGCCGCCCGCGCCTTGGCCGACTTGCGCATGCCCGCCGAGGGCGGCTGCGCGTTCGCTGATGGAACGTGGGCGGAAGTCCGAGAAGTCCATACCGCAGGACTCGTTTTCGATCCTGATCTGCAGCTTGCCGTCCGTGCAGCCGATGCGGATGCAGCCGCGGTGCGCATGGGTGTGCTTGCAGATGTTGTTCAGTCCCTCGCGCACCAGCTGCAGCACTTCGGCCGTCATCCGGTCGTCCAGGTGGACATCGCCGTCGACCAGGATCTCGATGTCGATGCCGTAGAGCGTCTTGATGCGCGCGGCCTGGCGGTGCAGGTGCGGAAGGATGAATTCGCAGTGGCCTTCCCCGCCATGCTTGACGATGCCCGCATAGTGGCGCAGGTCGGCCACCACGCCCTCGGCCATGCTGGCGAGCTTGTCCAGGTCTTCGACCAGCGGGTTGTCGGCGCCCGCCTTCTTGCGCAGCGCGCTCAGTCCCAGCTTCAGGCCGATGTAGGGCTGGATCGCCGTGTCGTGCAGGTCCAGCGAGATCTTCAGGCGCTCCTTCGAGGCGGCCTCCGAGGCCATCCGGTCGAGCACCCCGATCGTCTCGATCACCGGAAAGACCTGGCTCATCATGTGCGAAAGGAACAGCGCATCGGACTTGCGGAACAGCCCTTCGTTCGTCGACACGTAGATGCGTCCCTCTCCCTGGCGCATCGGCAGCGGTGCGCTGATGAAGGAGCGCGCCTCCAGCATGGCGGCAACCGCAGCGCTGCGCCGAAGGCCCGGCTCGTCTTGCGGGTACCAGCGGCGCAGGCGCAGGTCGAAGGCATGGCCCTGCACGCACAGCCGGCTCAGCGGCCACGGCAGGCGGTTGCGCAGCACGATGTGGCCGGGGTTCAGCGCCATCAGCGGCAATTCGAAAGCCTGGTCGATGGTCTCGACGTCGACCGCCTCGCCCGCGTGGCTTTGCCTGAGCGTGCGCATGACCCAGCAGCCATTGGCCGTGTCGCGCGTCAGGAGCACGCAGTGGCTTGCCTTGTAGAAGGCCAGCGTCTTCTCCAGGGTGCTGGCGATGGTGCGGGCCACGCCGAAGCGGGGGTTCGACAGCCGGCTCACCTGGCTCAGGAGGGACAGGCGCCGCCGCAGTTCGACCTTCGAGCCGCCCCAGTGCCCGATCATGTGGCCCAGTGCCAGCAGGAAGGTGGTGCGCATCAGCAGCTGCGGCGTGTCGTTTGCGAGGTTCGTTCCCAGGCCGCAGACGGCAAAAGAGGCTACCGAGGCCATGGTGACCCGGGCGCCTTCCTCGTATCCCCACCTGAAGGACGAGGTGAGGATGGCAAAGAAATAGAAGAGGAAATACAGGCTGCCACTGCCGCCGCTCGCGAAGACGATGAGCGTGAACCACAGCACGTCGAACCAATGGATGGCCTTGCCCTGGAAGTAGGGCTGGCCCTTTCGCGTGCAGATGTACACGCCGAGGCTGTAGAGCGCGTAGCAGGAGAACGTGAGCCAGACGGCGCTGCCTACGCGCAGTTGCGGATCGCGAAGGTCAACCGCAACCGCCAGCAGCGCCGACACCGACAGCACCAGCCGCATCCGCGACACCATGAGCGCATCGGCGGTGAGGCTGGAGTCGGTCCCGTAATCGGGGTCGATGGAATGGGCTTGCATGGCGCTTTTTTTTCAAGTGCATAGAGCGGCTCATGCCCTGCCAGCCAACCACGACAAGGCGCCCATGCCCCTGGGAAGGAAGCTCTGTGACGTAACACCTTGGTTCACTTTTGCGCCAAAATTAATATCTGCGAGGATTTCACATTACTACTTTTGTAGTCGAAAGCAATACTTTTTGTTTAACCCCGACCGCAATGTGTACTTTTGTTACCGAATGATGCAAATTGCGGCCGCCGGCCAGCAGATGTATCGGCGCCCAAGGGCGTGCCCATCGGCCGGGCAAAGAAAAAGGGCTCGGAAAGATCCGAGCCCTTCTGATGGGATGGTGGAGAGGAGGAGGATCGAACTCCCGACCTCCGCATTGCGAACGCGGCGCTCTCCCAGCTGAGCTACCCCCCCAACGCAAGCCGGATTTTAACCAGAACCCGCCCGGGAACGCATGGCCCGCATGCCAAGATGCGCGCTTCGAAAAAAGAAGGAAAGCACAACCCGCATGGCCTCGTACGAACCCGCCTGGCTGGAAGGCATGTACAACAATCTTGCGCGCGTGAAGGAGCACCCGGCGTACTTCGCCCGCTGGGGCCGCGACTCGCAAGCCGTGCGCGAAACCCTGCCCGGCCGGATCGACGTGCCCTACGGCCAGGGCGTGAACGAGACGCTCGACATCTTTCCGGCACCCGTGCCCGGCGCACCGGTGCTGGTGTTCATTCACGGCGGCTACTGGCGCGCGATGGACAAGCGGGACCATTCGTTCATTGCGCCCGCGTTCAACGACCGCGGCGTGTGCGTGGTGATGCCCAACTACGCGCTGTGCCCCGGAACGGCGGAAGCGCCCGTGACCGTGCCGGGCATCCTCATGCAGATGGTGCGCGCGCTCGAGTGGACCTGGCGCCATGCCGCGAGCTTCGGCGCCGACCCCTCGCGCATCACCGTGGCCGGGCACTCGGCCGGCGGCCACATGGCGGCCGCGCTGCTGGCCTGCGACTGGAAGGCAGTCTCGCCTGATCTGCCGGTGCGGCTGGTGCGCAATGCGCTGTCGATCTCGGGCCTCTACGACCTTCGCCCGCTGCAGCGCACGCCGTTCCTGGAAAACGTCCTGAAGCTCTCCGATGCGGATGCCCTGCGCGCCAGCCCGGCGCTGTGGCCGGCCCCTGCGCGCGGCCAGCTGCACGCGCTGGTGGGCGGCGACGAAAGCGAGGAGTTCATCCGCCACAACGCGCTGATCCGCGATGCGTGGGGCCGCAACGCCGTGCCCGTGTGCGAATCGCTGCCGGGGCTGAACCACTTCAGCATCGTCGACGCGCTGGCGGACCCGGCCCACAGGCTGCATCGCGGCGCGGCGCAGCTGCTGGAGGCCTGACCCGGCGAGGGCCTACATCAGCAGGTGCTCGCCTGCGTTGTCGCCGCCGAGCGTGACGTAGTTGACCTTGCGGATGTCCATCAGCGCGCGGCCGCCCGCGTAGCTGATGGAGCTCTGCACGTCCTGCTCCATCTCGATCAGCGTGTCGGCCAGCTTGCCCTTGATGGGCTCGAGGATGCGCTTGCCCTCGACGTGCTTGTACTCGCCCTTGTTGAAGTCACTGGCGGAGCCGTAGTACTCCTTGAAGAGCGCGCCGTCGACCTCGACGGTGCGGCCCGGCGATTCCTCGTGCCCCGCGAACAGCGAGCCGATCATCACCATCGAGGCGCCGAAGCGCACGCTCTTGGCAATGTCGCCGTGGTCGCGGATGCCGCCGTCCGCGATGATCGGCTTGGTGGCCACGCGCGCGCACCACTTGAGCGCGCTGAGCTGCCAGCCGCCGGTGCCGAAGCCGGTCTTGAGCTTGGTGATGCAGACCTTGCCCGGGCCGATGCCGACCTTGGTGGCGTCGGCGCCCCAGTTCTCCAGGTCGATCACCGCTTCGGGCGTGCCGATGTTGCCGGCAATCACGAAAGAGCCCGGCAGCTTCTGCTTGAGGTAACCGATCATGTTCTTCACGCTGTCGGCATGGCCGTGCGCGATGTCGATGGTGACGTATTCGGGCACCAGGCCCTCGGCCGCCAACTGGTCGACGGTGTCGTAGTCGGGCTTCTTCACACCCAGCGAGATCGAGGCGAACACGCCCTTGCCGTGCATCTGCCTGACGAACTTCACGTTGTCCAGGTCGAAGCGGTGCATCACGTAGAAGTAGCCGTTCTGCGCCAGCCACAGGCAGATCGGCTCGTCCACCACCGTCTTCATGTTGGCCGGCACCACCGGCAGTCGGAAGCTGCGTGCGCCGAGCGTCACGCTGGCGTCGCACTCCGAGCGGCTTTCCACGCGGCACTTGCGCGGCAGCAAAAGAATGTTGTCGTAATCGAAGATTTGCATGAGAAACCAAGCTTCCTGTGAAGGGTGCGCCGCCGAACGATTTCGGCGGCGTGGGCGCTTGGTCCCGGCCCGGTCATTGGCGCCATGCAGGCACAAAAAAACCGGGCGACAAGAAACTTGGGCCCGGTGATTGATTATAGGGAGGTGGTGCTCCGCCTTCCTGCGCGCTTTCGTATAGACCTTATTCGCCGGCCGGTCTGCCCGGCCGGGCCGCGGCGGCGATGCGCAGCCCGCGGCAGTACCATTTGATGCAGATCAGTGCCGCGCGGCGGGTGCGCTCGACAATGCCGCTGGCGCAGCACGTCCTGCGCCCCGTTCATTTCTTCTTCTGGAGATTGTTTCCATGCTTCGCCGCCACCTCGCCGCCACCGCCGTTCTGGCGCTCGCTTCTCTCGCCGCTTCCTCCGCCTTCGCTGCCGACTGCAGCGTGGAGATCGAAGGCAACGACGCGATGCAGTTCAACAAGCCTGCCATCGAGGTGAGCAAGAGCTGCAAGGAATTCACCGTCAAGCTCAAGCACGTCGGCAAGCTGCCGAAGCAGGCCATGGGCCACAACTGGGTGCTTGCCAGGACGGCCGACGTGCAGGCGGTCGCCGCCGACGGCATCGCTGCCGGCCTGCCGCAGAACTATGTGAAGGCTGGCGACGCGCGCGTTGTGGCGCACACCAAGATCATCGGCGGCGGCGAAAGCGACAGCGTGAGCTTTCCGGTCGCCAAGCTGGGCGCGGCCGACAGCTACACCTTCTTCTGCTCCTTTCCGGGCCATTCGTCGATCATGAAGGGCACGCTGAAACTCGCGAAGTAAGAGGGCGCGGGCAACCCCGCCGCCGCGTCGGGACGCCCCGGCTTCCTACAATGCCGGGATGTCTCTTTTCGGCTCGTACGACGCCACTGCCGGCGCACCCCCATCCCCAGCGGCCGATTCGCCCCTGCTCGCCAACCTCAACCCGGAGCAGCGCGCCGCGGTCACCCTGCCTGCGGGCAATGCCCTGATCCTTGCCGGCGCCGGCTCGGGCAAGACGCGGGTGCTGACCACCCGCATCGCCTGGCTGCTGCAGACCGGCCAGGTCTCCGCCGGCGGCATCCTGGCCGTGACCTTCACCAACAAGGCCGCCAAGGAAATGATGACGCGGCTCACGGCGATGCTGCCCGTGAATGTGCGCGGCATGTGGATCGGCACCTTCCACGGCCTGTGCAACCGCTTCCTGCGCGCGCACTGGAAGCTGGCCAACCTGCCTTCCACCTTCCAGATCCTCGACACGCAGGACCAGCTCTCGGCCATCAAGCGGCTGATGAAGCAGTTCAACGTCGACGACGAGCGCTTTCCGGCCAAGCAGACCCAGTGGTTCATTGCCGGCGCCAAGGAAGACGGCCTGCGCCCGAAGGACGTGGAGATCCGCACCGAGGACGACCGCAAGAAGGTCGAGCTCTACCAGCTCTATGAAGAGCAGTGCCAGCGCGAAGGCGTGGTCGACTTCGGCGAACTCATGCTGCGCAGCTACGAACTCCTGCGCGACAACGACGCGGTGCGCGAGCACTACCAGCGGCGCTTCCGCCACATCCTGATCGACGAGTTCCAGGACACCAACCGCCTGCAGTACGCGTGGATCAAGATGATCTCGGGCAGCACCGCGGCGGGAGGCCAGTTCGTGCCGGGCCAGAACAACAGCGTGATCGCCGTGGGCGACGACGACCAGAGCATCTACGCCTTCCGCGGCGCGCGCGTGGGCAACATGGCCGACTTCGTGCGCGAGTTCGACGTGCAGCACCAGATCAAGCTGGAGCAGAACTACCGCAGCTACAGCAACATCCTCGATTCGGCCAACGAGCTCATCAGCCACAACAAGAAGCGCCTGGGCAAGAACCTGCGCACCGACCAGGGGCCCGGCGAGCCGGTGCGCGTGTACGAGTCGCCCACCGACCTGGCCGAGGCGCAGTGGATGGTCGAGGAAATGCGCCAGCTCGTGCGCGACGGCTTCGACCGCAAGGAAATGGCCGTGCTCTACCGCAGCAATGCGCAGAGCCGGGTGATCGAAACGGCGCTCTTCAACGCCTCGGTGCCATACCGCGTGTATGGAGGCCTGCGCTTCTTCGAGCGCGCCGAAATCAAGCACGCGCTCGCCTACCTGCGCCTGCTCGAGAACAAGGACGACGACACCAGCTTCCTGCGCGTCGTCAACTTTCCGCCGCGCGGCATCGGCGCGCGCACGCTGGAGCAATTGCAGGACGCGGCGCGCACGGCAGGGCGTTCGCTGCATGACGCGGTGCATGCCGTCGGCGGCAAGGCGGGCTCGAACCTCACGGCCTTCGTCGCCAAGATCGACGTGCTGCGCGAGCAGACGCAGGGCGCCAGCCTGCGCGAGATCATCGAACTGGTGCTCGACCACAGCGGCCTCGTCGAACACTACAAGGCCGACCGCGAAGGCGCCGACCGCATCGAGAACCTGGAAGAACTGGTGAACGCGGCCGAGAGCTTCGTCACGCAGGAAGGCTTCGGCCGCGATGCGGTGGCGCTGCCCATCGACGAACTGCGCCAGTCGCCCGCGAGCCAGGGGCTCGATCCGAACCGGCCCGTCATCGACGAGCCGCTCGCGCCCGATGCCGAAACCGGCGAAACGCTGAGCCCGCTGGCCGCCTTCCTCACGCATGCGGCGCTCGAATCGGGCGACAACCAGGCGCAGGCCGGGCAGGACGCGGTGCAGCTCATGACCGTTCACGCCGCCAAGGGCCTGGAGTTCGACTGCGTGTTCATCACCGGCATGGAAGAGGGCCTGTTCCCGCACGAGAACTCGATGAGCGATTTCGAGAGCCTCGAGGAAGAGCGCCGCCTGATGTACGTGGCGATCACGCGCGCGCGCAAGCGCCTCTACCTGAGCCATTCGCAGACGCGCATGCTGCACGGCCAGACGCGCTACAACGTGAAGAGCCGCTTCTTCGAGGAGCTGCCCGAAGGCGCGCTCAAGTGGCTCACGCCGAAGAACCAGGCCTTCACGCCCTCGGCCTTCGGCTATGGCGGCGGCTATGCGAGCACGCGCGGCGGCGGCGGCAGCTACAGCAGCGGAGGCGGCTACGGCGGCAGCAAGGACACTTTCGCGAGCCCGCCGGTGCCGCCGCAGAAGGCCGCGCCCTCGCACGGCCTGCGCTCGGGCATGCAGGTGTTCCACAACAAGTTCGGCGAAGGCACGGTGCTGTCGCTCGAAGGCACCGGCGACGACGCGCGCGCGCAGGTCAAGTTCGCGCGCCACGGCGTGAAGTGGCTCGCGCTGTCGGTGGCCAAGCTCACGCCGGTGTGAACGGGCGCCGGCCCTGAGGCCGGTCAGCCCGGATCGAAGCTGTCGCGGAAGGTGAACCAGGTGGAGCTCAGCGACATGGCCGCGAGCACCAGTGCCGATCCCACGATCAGCACGTTGCCGATGAGGGCCGCGCCGCCGGCCGCCGCGCCCACGCCGATCAGCACGGTGGCGATGAGCCCCATGCCGATGCCCGCGAGCAGGAACACGCCGAACCACGCCAGCACGAAGAGGGCGTAGGCGCCGAAGTTGCGGAACAGCGCCACCACGCTGAAGAAGATGCTCTTGACCGGCTCCACGCCGTGCCAGTGCACGAGCGCCGGGGCGTGCCACATCGCCAGCGAGAGCGGCAGGTTCAGGCACATCAGGAACATGCGCGCCACCTGGAAGTCGCTGCTGGCCATGGTCTCGGCCGACGGCATGTCGTCGAGCAGGTAGGCGCGTGCCAGCTGGCCGCCGTCGATGAAGCTCGTGAGCAGCACGGCCACCACGAAATACGCCGCCGAGATCACGCCGAGCTTGACCAGCGAGCGCCACTCGGTGCGCATGGCGCCGGCCACCGCCACGAACATGGCGGAGCCGGTGGGCCGCTGCGCGTGGCCGGCGGTGCCGACGCCCTCTGCGTTGTCGGTGTAGGCCACCGAAGTGGCCACCATCAGGCCCAGTGTCATGAAGGGCAGCAGGACCGGCGCCAGCACGCTGCCCACCAGCGGCAGCAGCGACACCGTCGAAATCAGCGCCATCAGCAGGAAGAACAGCGAGATGAAGGCGAGCGGCTGCCGCCAGAAGGTCTTGAGCCCGAGGCGGACCCATTCGGCGCCGGTTCGCGCCGGCACGATGTGGAGTTTCATTTTTGAAGGGTCAGGCGGGCAGCGGCTCGAGCGACTGCGCCATGGCATGCGGATGGTTGGCGCGCTCGCGCAGCACGCGCTCGAAGTGCGCCGGGTCGTGCGGCTTGAGCATGCTGGCTTCGCGCGGCAGGTGGAAGTCCCACAGCCGAGAAATCCAGAAGCGCAGCGCCGCGGCCCGCAGCATGGCGGGCAGCAGGGCGCGCTCTGCCGCATTCAGCGGGCGCACGCTTTCGTAGGCCGCAAGCAGCGCGTCGGCGCGTTCGGCATCGTGCCGTCCGGTCGGGAGATCGACGGCCCAGTCGTTCAGGCACACGGCCAGGTCGAACAGCCAGGTGTCGGTGCCCGCGAAATAGAAGTCGAACACGCCGGTGAGGCGCGGCGCCGTGCCGGCCGTCTCGCCGGTGGCGAACATCACGTTGTCGCGGAACATGTCGGCATGCACCGGGCCGCGCGGCAGCGCCGCATAGGCCGAGGATTCGGCGATGTGGTTCTGGTAGGCGAGCTCGGCGCGCAGCAGCGCGGCCTGCGATTCGTCGACGTACGGCAGCACCACCGGCACGGTGTCGTTCCACCAGGCGAGGCCGCGCAGGTTCGGCTGGATGCGCGGAAAGTCGCGCGCGGCCAGGTGCATGCGCGCGAGCAGGGCGCCCAGTTCGGCGCAATGGGCCGTGCCCGGCGCCAGTTCGCTTCGGCCCGAGAGCCGCTGCACCAGCGCGGCCGGCTTGCCCGCCACCTGGAGCAGCAGTTCGCACGGGGCGTTCGCGGGAATGGTGAGCGCATGGCCCGACGGCGGCTGGATGGCCGGGTCGGCCACCGGCTCGGGCACCGGCAGGCCGCGGCCCGCCAGGTGCTTCATGAGACAAAGGTAGTAGGGGAGCTGCTCGGCACTCAGGCGCTCGAACAGCGTCAGCACGAACTCGCCGCTTTCGGTGGTCGCGAAGTAGTTGGTGTTCTCGATGCCGCCCTCGATGCCGCGCAGCTCGCGCAGGGGGCCGAGACCCAGGCGCTGCACGAGCGCGTCCGCCTCGCCGAACTCGACTTCGGTAAAAACTGCCATGGCGATGCTCAGCGTCTTGCTGCAGATGGAAGGCGCGGCACGGTCAGAACTTCATCACGTTCCAGACCCGGGCGCCGTTGCCGTTCGAGTTGGCATCACCCGAACCCGCACGGGCGCCTGGATCGTTGGGCCGCACCTCGTAGCCCGGCACGTTGGCCTTGGGCTTCACGTTGATGCTCTGCGTGCGGCCGCCGTAGCGCACCTCGTCGACCGAGGCGCCGCTGTCTTCCGTGTGGATGTGCTCGACCTTCTGGTTGCGGCGGCCGTCGGCCTGCTCCTGATTTTGTAGCGGCTCGGCCGGCGCAGGCGTTGCGGCGGGCGCAGGCTGCGCCTGGACGGCGGCAACGGGGACGGCAAAGGCCAGCGCCAGCAGGATGCGGCGGGCGACCAGGAGTGTGGGGCTAGGCATGCAGGGATTGTAGGCGCCGGGGCGCTTTCGGGGTGTCGGCCGGCGGCGCTTGCCGGCGTGGTTCGGGACGCCGGTCCGGGCACGGCAAAATGGCCCGATGACCGACAAGAAAACGCTGCTGCTCGTCGATGGCTCGAGCTATCTCTACCGCGCCTTCCATGCCATGCCCGACCTGCGGGCCGTGCCCGGCGACCCGAAGAGCCCGGCGACCGGCGCCATCCGCGGAATGATCAACATGATGACGGCGCTGCGCCGCGAGGTGCGCGCCGACTACGCGGCCTGCGTCTTCGATGCGCCCGGCAAGACCTTCCGCGACGACCTGTACCCCGAGTACAAGGCCAACCGCTCTCCCATGCCCGACGACCTGCGCAGCCAGATCGACCCCATCCACCAGGTGGTCAAGCTGATGGGCTGGCCGGTGCTCTGCGTGCCCGACATCGAGGCCGACGACGTGATCGGCACGCTCGCCAAGACGGCGGCGCAGCAGGGCGTCGAAGTCATCGTGTCGAGCGGCGACAAGGACCTGAGCCAGCTGGTGGACGAGCACATCACGATCATCGACACGATGAACGGCAAGAAGCGCGACGTGGCGGGGGTCACGGCGGAATTCGGCGTGCCGCCCACCTTGATGATCGACTACCAGACGCTGGTGGGCGATGCCGTCGACAACGTGCCCGGCGTCGAGAAGGTCGGCCCCAAGACTGCTGCCAAGTGGCTGCTCGAATACGGCTCGCTCGACGCGCTGATCGAACGCGCCGCCGAGGTGAAAGGCCAGGCTGGTGAAAACCTGCGCAAGGCCCTGGACAAGCTCCCGCTGAGCCGTCAGCTCGTCACCATCCGCACCGATTGCGACCTGGCCGCGCACGTGGCCGGCCTGCCTTCGCTCGAAGGCCTGCCGGTGGGTGCACCGCAGACCGCGGAGCTCAAGCCCTTCTACGAGAGGTTCGGCTTCAAGAGCCTGGTCAAGTCCCTCGAGGCGCTGGAAGTGCCGCCCGAGCTGATCGAAGAGAACATCAAGAAGCAGTTGGCCCGGGGCGCCGCCGCGAGCGCCGACCAGGGCGGCCTGTTCGACGAATCGGCCGAGCTCGGCGCGCTGGAGGCCGCTGCGCCCGCGAGCAACCTCAAGTACGAGACGATCACCACCTGGGAGCAGTTCGATGCCTGGCTCGCCAAGCTCGAGGCCGCCGAGCTGGCCGCCATCGACACCGAGACCACCTCGCTCGACGAGATGGTCGCGCGCATCGTCGGCGTGAGCTTCAGCATCGAGCCCGGCGCGGCGGCCTACGTTCCGCTCGCGCACAACTATCCCGACGCGCCCGCGCAGTTGCCCATCGACGAGGTGCTCGCCAGGCTCAAGCCCTGGCTCGAAAACCCCGCGAAGAAGAAGCTCGGCCAGCACATCAAGTACGACCGCCATGTGTTCGCCAACCACGGCATCGAGGTGCAGGGCTATGCGCACGACACCATGCTGCAGAGCTACGTGCTCGAGGCGCACCGGCCGCACGGGCTCGCGAGCCTGGCCGAACGCCACCTGGGCCGCAGCGGCATCTCGTACGAAGACCTGTGCGGCAAGGGCGCGCACCAGATCCCGTTCAGCCAGGTCGACATCGCCAAGGCCGCCGAATATTCGTGCGAGGACAGCGACCAGACGCTCGACGTGCACCTGGCGCTGTGGCCGCAGATCGAGCGCGACGAGAAGCTGCGCTTCATCTACCAGCTCGAGATGGATTCGAGCGAGGCGCTCTACCGCGTCGAGCGCAACGGCGTGCTGATCGATGCGCCCACGCTGGCCGCGCAGAGCCACGAACTCGGCACGCGCATCATGGCGCTCGAGCAGGAGGCTTACGAGATCGCCGGCCAGCCCTTCAACCTGGGCTCGCCCAAGCAGATCGGCGAGATCTTCTTCACCAAGCTGGGCCTGCCGGTGGTCAAGAAGACGCCGAGCGGCGCACCCAGCACCGACGAGGAAGTGCTCGAGAAGCTGGCCGAGGACTATCCGCTGCCGGCCAAGATCCTCGAGCACCGCGGCCTGTCCAAGCTCAAGGGCACCTACACCGACAAGCTGGGCCAGCTCGCCAACCCGCGCACCGGCCGCGTCCACACGCACTATGCGCAGGCGGTGGCGGTCACGGGGCGACTGTCGAGCAACGATCCCAACCTGCAGAACATCCCGATCCGCACGCCCGAAGGCCGCCGCGTGCGCGAGGCCTTCATTGCGCCGCCCGGCAGCGTGATCGCGAGCGCCGACTACTCGCAGATCGAGCTGCGCATCATGGCCCACATCAGCGGCGACGAATCGTTGCTGCGCGCCTTCAGGGAAGGCATCGACGTGCACCGCGCCACCGCGGCGGAGGTGTTCGGCGCCACGCCCGACCAGGTGTCGAGCGAGCAGCGCCGCTATGCCAAGGTGATCAACTTCGGACTCATCTACGGCATGAGCAGCTTCGGCCTGGCGCGCAACCTGGGCATCGAGACCAAGGCCGCGGCCTCCTACATCGACCGCTACTTTGCGCGCTATCCGGGCGTGAAGGCGTACATGGACGAGACCAAGGCGCTGGCCAAGGAAAAGGGCTATGTGGAGACCGTGTTCGGACGGCGCCTCTACCTGCCCGAGATCAATTCGCCCAACGGCCCGCGCCGCGGCGGTGCCGAGCGCGCCGCCATCAACGCGCCGATGCAGGGCACGGCGGCCGACCTGATCAAGCTCAGCATGATCAAGGTACAGAACGTGCTTGACGAGGAGAAGCGCGCCACCCGCATGATCATGCAGGTGCACGACGAACTGGTGTTCGAGGTGCCCGAAGCCGAGATCGAATGGGTGCGCACCGAGATCCCGCGCCTGATGGCCGGCGTGGCCGAGCTCAAGGTGCCGCTCCTGGCCGAGATCGGCATCGGTCCCAACTGGGACAAGGCGCACTGATCCCCACCCACTGAAGAAAGAAGAAGCACGCACATGACATTCCAGCCCCGCAAATTCTTGCTCGCCGCCGTTTGCGCCGCATGCCTCGGCACCGCGTTTGCCGCGCCCGATGCCCGCATCGCCTCGCTGGCCGCCAAGGAAAAGCCCGCGCTGCTCGAGACGCTGAAGGAGCTGGTCTCCATCGAATCCGGCAGCCGCGACCTCGAAGGCCTCGAGAAGATCTCCGAGCTCATCGCCGCAAAGTTCAAGGCCATGGGCGGCGAGGTCGAGCTGGTCGACACCAGCGCCGAGGCCTACCGCATGGAAGACACGCCCGAGAAGATCGGCCGGGCGGTGCGCGCCACCTTCAAGGGCACGGGCAAGAAGAAGATCATGTTGATCGCGCACATGGACACGGTCTACACCGTGGGCATGCTCGACAAGCAGCCGTTCCGCGTCGAAGGCGACAAGGCCTATGGCCTGGGCATTGCCGACGACAAGCAGGGCGTGGCCGTCATCACGCACACGGTGGCGATGCTGCAGGCGCTGAAGTTCAAGGACTACGGCACGCTCACGGTGCTGATCAACGGCGACGAGGAAATCAGCTCGCCGGGTTCGCGCGCGCTCATCACGCGGCTGGGCGGCGAGCACGATGCGGTGCTGTCGTTCGAGGGCGCCTCGGTCAAGGAAGACAAGCTCTCGCTGGCTACCGCGGGCATCGCCTCGGTCACGCTGAATGTCACGGGCAAGGCCTCGCACGCGGGTTCGGCGCCGGAGCTGGGCGTGAACGCACTCTACGAGCTGTCGCACCAGATCCTGCAGATGCGCGACCTGTCCGATCCCGCCACCGGGCTCAAGATGAACTGGACCATCTCGCGCTCGGGCAGCAACCGCAACGTGATTCCGGCCAGCGCCACCGCGGGCGCCGACGTGCGCGTGCTCAAGGTGAGCGACTACGACCGCATCGAGCAGCAGGTGCAGGAGCGCGTGAAGAAGCAGCTGATCCCGGAGGCCAAGGTCGTGATGAAGTTCGAGCGCCGCCGTCCGCCGCTCGAAGCCACCGATGCCTCGCTGGCGCTTGCGAAGCACGCGCAGCAGATCTACAAGGACGAGCTCGGCCGGCCGCTGGGCGCCGACGACAAGGTGGCCGGCGGCGGCACCGATGCCGCCTTTGCCGCGCTCAAGACCAAGGCGCCGGTGGTCGAGCGCTTCGGCCTGCAGGGCTTCGGCGCGCATTCGGCCGATGCCGAGTACGTGCTGGTCGACTCCATCGAGCCGAGGCTCTATCTTGCAACCCGCATGGTGATGGACCTCTCGCGCAGCAAGGTCGCAGGCAACTGAGCCGGCCATGCGCCTGCGCCACATCGAGGTCTTCAACGCGATCATGCTCACGGGCAGCGTGAGCGCGGCGGCGCGGCTCATCAACATCACGCAGCCGGCCGTGAGCCGCACCTTGCAGCATGCCGAGCTGCAACTGGGCTTTCCGCTGTTCCAGCGCGCCAAGGGCCGGCTCACGCCGACCACCGAGGCGCTCACGCTCTATCCGCACATCGAGCGGCTGTTCGCGCAGCTCGACGAGGTGCAGCGCCTCGCGGCCAACCTGCGGGCGGGCAGCGACACCGGCGAGCTGCGCATCCTCAGCGTGCTGGCGCTGAGCTACGAGGTGCTGCCGCGCGCGCTCAAGGCCTTCCGCGAGAAGCATCCGGGTTATGCGATCACGGTGGAGTCGCTGCATTCGCCGCAGATCATGTCGGCGCTGCTGCTGCAGGAGGCCGACGTGGGCTTTGTCTTCAGCCCCGCGGTGCATCCCTCGCTCACGCAGGAGACGCTGGCCGACACGCGCATGGTGTGCATCGCGCCCAAGGGCATGCTGCCGCGCGCGCTGGTGCGCAACGGCTCGGTGGCGCTGCACGACCTGGTCGACCGGCCGGTGATCGGCCTGGACAGCCGCGACCCGGTGGGCACCAGCCTGAGCCAGGCCTGCCGCCAGGCGGGCGTCGGCTTCCAGCAGGCGGTGGTCACGGTGCAGACCTACCACGCGGCGCTGTCGATGGCGCACCACGGCCTCGGCGTGGCGCTGGTCGACGGCTGCACGGCCCGCTCGGCGGACGCCGCCAAGGTCGACGTGCTCGCGCTGGAGCCGCACATCCCGGTGCCGGTGCGCGCCTTGCGTTTTGCGGGGAAGCCCGATTCGGTGGCGGTGCGCGGCATCACGCGCTGCATGCGCGAGGCGATCGAACAGGCGGCCTGAGGGCCGCAGCGGGGAAACTCAGGAGTCCGCGGACTCCAGCGCCTCGGCAATCCGCTGCGCCGAGCCGAAGGCCAGCGTGAAGCCCAGCGCGCCATGCCCGGTGTTGAACAGCATGTTCGCGGGCGCGCTCGGCAGCCGGCCGATGATCGGCAGCCCCTTGGGCGTGGCCGGCCGCATGCCGGTCCACGGATGCAGTTCCTCGAGCCGGCTTGCATGCGGGAACACGGCGCGCGTGGCGGCGGCCAGCGTCTCGATGCGCGTGGCCGGAATGCTCGCATCGTGCCCCACCAGTTCCGCCATGCCCGCCACGCGCAGCCGCGAGCCGATGCGCGCGAACACCACCTTGCGGGCGCTGTCGGTCACGTTCACCGTGGGTGCGGCGCCCGGCGAAGGATCGACCTCCACCGTGATGCTGTAGCCCTTGAGCGGATACACCGGCAGGTAGGCGCCCAGCGCGCGCCCGAGCCGGTGCGAGGCCGAGCCCAGCGCCATCACGAAGGCATCGGCCTCGATGCCGCCGGCGCTGGTGTTCACTGCCGCCACCTGGCCGTTGCTGCGTGCGAAGCCATGCACGTCGGTGCCGAGCAGAAAGCGCACGCCGCGTGCGCCGAGCACCCGCTGCAGTTCGGCGCAGACCTTGAGGCAGTCGGCCGCGCATTCGCTCGGCGTGTGGACCGCGCCGGCGATCTGACCGCGGTAGCCCGCGAGCGCGGGCTCGATGGCGGCGCATTCGTCGGGCGAGACGATGCGCTGCTCGCTGCCCATGGCGCGCTGCAGTTCGAGCTGCGCGCGTGCGCCGTCGAGCGAGGCCGCGCTGGCGTACAGCACCAGCTTGCCGGTGGCGGAAAAGTCGCAGTCGGGTGCCACGTCGGCTTGCATTTCCTCGAAGCCGGTGCGGCTCAGCGCGGCCAGCGCGAGCAATTGCGCGGTGGTGCTGCGCGAGGTCTGCGCATTGCAGGCGGCCATGAAGGCCAGCCCCCAGCGCCACTGCAGCGGATCGAGCTGGGGCCGCAGCTTGAGCGGCGACGAGGGCGAGAGCAGCAGCTTGGGCAACTGCTTCCAGATCGACGGGTCGGCCAGCGGCTGCACGTACGAGTAGCTGAGCTGCGCGCCGTTGCCGCCGCTGGCGCCCGCACCGGGGGCTGCGCGGTCGACGACCGTGACCTGGTGGCCCCGGCGTTCGAGCTGCCAGGCGGTGGCCAGGCCCACGATGCCGGCGCCCAGCACACACACATGCATGAAGGCAACTTTCCGGGAGGGAGTGAAGAGGGGACGGCATCGACTGTAGGTGCACGCCGCGCCGGCCGGAAATGCCAAAAGCGTGGTGGCCCATAGCCAAAGCGCATGCCTTGCCGCCCGGCTTTGCCTAACCCATAACCTTTGGGTATGGCCTAGGGTTCAATTGGAATTGTCGCGCTGTGTCACTCCTTCTTACACTGGCCGCTCTGTTCAACCAACCTGAAGAAGGCTCGCATGAAACTCTCCGCATTGATGGCCGCCGCTGCCGTGGTGCTGCTTACCGCCACCGGCGTCCAGGCCGCCGACACGCTGGCCAAGATCGCCGAGACCGGCAAGATCACGCTCGCCTACCGCGAGTCGTCGGTGCCCTTCAGCTACCTGGACGGCCCCAACAAGCCGATCGGTTTTTCGGTCGAACTCTCCAACGCCGTGGTCGAGGCGGTGAAGAAGAAGCTCAACAAGCCCAGCCTGCAGGTGCAGCTGATGCCGGTGACCTCGCAGAACCGCATTCCGCTCATCACCAACGGCACCATCGACCTGGAGTGCGGCTCCACCACCAACAACAGCGCGCGCGGCAAGGACGTGGCCTTTGCCGTCAACCATTTCTACACGGGCACGCGCCTACTGGTGAAGAAGTCCTCGAAGATCAAGGACTACGCCGACCTCGCCAAGAAGACGGTGGCCAGCACCACCGGCACCACCAATGCGCTGGTCATGCGCAAGTACAACACCGAGAAGAACCTCGACATGGACATCGTGCTCGGCAAGGACCACGCCGATGCCTTCCTGCTCGTGGAAAGCGACCGCGCCATGGCGTTTGCCATGGACGACATCCTGCTGTACGGCCTGATCGCCAACGCCAAGAACCCGGCCGACTACGAGGTGGTGGGCGAGGCGCTGCAGGTCGAGCCCTATGCCTGCATGCTGCCCAAGGACGATCCGGCCTTCAAGAAGCTGGTGGACGACACCTTCATTGGCATGATGAAGAGCGGCGAGTTCGAGAAGCTCTACACCAAGTGGTTCATGTCGCCGATCCCGCCGAAGAACGTGCCGCTGAACCTGCCCATGAGCCAGCAGCTCAAGGACAACATCAAGGCGCCTTCGGACAAGCCAGCTACTTGAGCTCGCCCCCAGGCTGCGCGCACTTCGTGTCGCTTCGCCCACCCCCTACCGGGGGCAATACCAGCGGCCCGGCAAAGCCGGTTCCGCGGTATTCCTGAAACAGAGAAAGATCATGGCTTCCACGAACGTAGTTGGTATTCTGGGCGGCATGGGCCCTGCGGCGGGGGCCGACTTCGTGCGGCTGTTCGTGCAGGCCTGCGCACAGCAGATGTGCGCGCGCGGGGAGCCGGTGCGGGACCAGTCCTTTCCGGAGCACTGGCTCGCGCAGGTGCCGGTGCCTGACCGCACCGACGCGCTGGGCTCGGCCGAAAACGGCGCACACCAGCCGCTCGAGCCGATGCTGCAGGCGCTCGGGCGCCTGGCCGCGCTGGGCAGCCAGGCCGTGGCCATTGCCTGCAACACTGCGCATGCCTGGCATGCCCGGCTGCAGGAGCGCTTTCCGCAGATCGAGCTGCTGCACATGGCGCGCGAGGTGGCGCGGCATCTGGCCGCGCAGGGCACGGGCAGCGTGGCGCTGATGGCCACCGAAGGCACCTACCGCGTGCGGCTCTACGAACAGGCGCTGGCCGAGGCAGGGCTCGACTGCCATGTGCCGCTGGCCGAAGAGCGCCGCATCATCACGCGCGGCATCTTCGACGGGGTCAAGGCCGGCAACATGCAGCTCGCCGAGGCCTGCTTTTCGCAGGTGGCGCTGCAGCTCGCGCAGCGCCACGGGCCGGTCACCATCATCATGGGCTGCACCGAGGTTCCGCTCGGGCTCCAGGGCTCGGCCGCCGTGGCCGGGCTGGACCTGGTCGACCCGGCGCAGGTGCTGGCCGCCGCACTGGCGCGCCGCGCCTACCGCGACTAGTCCGGCAGCAACCCTGCCGGCAGACGGGCCGGGCTGGTTTCGCCTACATTGCGGCGTGCGTTTTTCGCGCATGCCCTCCTTGTCCGACGATTCAACTGGAGCCCTACCCATGTCCCTTCGCGACGACAGCCGTTCCGATTTCGATTCGCTTCGCCCCGGCCAGAGCACAGAGCAGGGTGCCACGCGGCGCACCGCGCTCAAGGCCGCCATTGGCGTGGGCTACGCGGCCGCGGTCATGCCGGTCATGGCGCAGACCGCCATCAGCACCTCGGCCGAAGGCCTGAAGGCCGGCCCCGTCAAGTACACCGTCAATGGCTTCGAGGTGCCGGCCTATGCGGCCGCACCGGCCGGCGAGACCGGCCTGCCCGTGGTCCTGGTGGTGCAGGAAATCTTCGGCGTGCACGAATACATCGCCGACACCTGCCGCCGCTTCGCCCAGCTCGGCTACCTGGCGATCGCGCCCGAACTCTATGCGCGGCAGGGCAATCCGCGCGGCTATACCGACATCCCGAAACTGCAGGCCGACATCGTGAGCAAGGTGCCCGATGCGCAGGTGCTGGCCGACCTCGATGGTGCACTTTCGTATGCATCGGCCAATGGCGGCAACGTGGCCAAGGCCGGCATCACCGGCTTCTGCTGGGGCGGGCGCATCGTGTGGCTCTACGCCGCCACCGGCAAGGTCAAGGCCGGCGTGGCCTGGTACGGCCGGCTGGTTGGCCAGCCGAGCGAACTCACGCCCAGGCACCCGGTCGACATCGCGGCCAGCCTGCAGGCGCCGGTGCTCGGCCTCTACGGCGGCAAGGACCAGGGCATCCCCCTTGACACGGTTGATAAGATGAAGGCGGCCCTGGCCACCGGAACCCCGGCGGCCAAGGCTTCGAGCTTCGTCGTGTATCCCGAAGCAGGCCACGCGTTCCATGCCGATTACCGCCCGAGCTACGTGAAAAGCGCGGCCGAGGACGGATGGCAGCGCGCCACGGCCTGGTTCAAAGCCAATGGCGTCGCCTGACGGCGGCCAGCAGCCACCCACCGCCGAAGGCCGTCCGAGTGACGGCCTTTCTCTTTTTATGAACGGTATCGGGCATCAATGCCCATCGACATTGCGCAAGCAGCTATGAATTTGATAGTGATCATCGTGGCGACCCTGGTTGCCGGCATCGGAAGCGTGTGGCTGGCCGCATTGCTCTTGCGCGTGGGCGTTCGCAACGGTTCGGGCGGCGTGAATTCGCAGCACCTGCTGAGCCTGGCCGCGGGCGCGCTGCTGGCCACCGCATTCATGCACCTCTTGCCCGAAGCCTTCGAGAGCCGCATCGAGCCCGCGCTGCTGTTC
>Ga0209051_1000290_pt1 | contig 80352 bp, 60 predicted proteins | sample AraplaCvi_mMS_r2_2_FD_184286 | JGI IMG/M metagenome (GOLD analysis project Ga0209051, IMG submission 184286) | Arabidopsis root microbial communities from North Carolina, USA - plate scrape MF_Cvi_mMS_r2 (SPAdes) (version 2) | ecosystem: Host-associated > Plants > Roots > Endosphere | place...
GACCATAGAGCATTGGAACCACCTGATCCCATCCCGAACTCAGAAGTGAAACGATGCATCGCCGATGGTAGTGTGGGGTTTCCCCATGTGAGAGTAGGTCATCGTCAAGATTAAATTCCGAAACCCCTATCTGCTGATGCAGGTAGGGGTTTTGTTTTTAGTAGAAGTCATCGATTTTACCGACACGTTGCTGTTGAACGGGTTGGTCACAGAATTTCTTGACGACCATAGAGCATTGGAACCACCTGATCCCATCCCGAACTCAGCAGTGAAACGATGCATCGCCGATGGTAGTGTGGGGTTTCCCCATGTGAGAGTAGGTCATCGTCAAGATTGAATTCCCCAAAACCCCTGTCTGCCTCAGCAGACAGGGGTTTTGTCGTTTAGGGCCGGTAATCGGATCGAGCCTCCGATTAATGGCGACGCCCCGGCAAACCCCCAGCGCCGTTGCTATGCTGTGATAGTCGGGCACTGGCGACCAAAGGGGCCCGCGACGTCACTGGTCATGGGGATTCCAATAATGAAAAACCCTTATGCTCCCGGCTTTTGGTGTGCCCTTGCGGCTTTGCTGCTGCTTTCGGCCACTTACTTCTATGGCGTCATGCTCACCCACCAAATCGACAAAGCGCTGCTGTTCCTCGATAGCGCGGCGGCCTTGATCGGCGTGATATCCATTGCAATCGTGGCCTGGGCATCGCTTCAGGGGCAACGCATCAAGAAGAAACACCTTGAGCAAGGCAAAACCCTGGTGCTGATTTGGGACACCAAGGTCGCGCTGCGACGTGTCGAAACGGTGTTCGACCGTTATTTCTGGGGTAGCTATTGGCAGCCTGGCCGCACATTCCAGGAAGTCATGGGAGAGCTCACCGGTACCCCGCTGGAAAAAAGCCTGGAAGCCCTGAAAACCCAATGCGCTGCCCTCGACAAACAAGTCACCCAGGATGGTTGGCATTGGCTCAACAACGCCCGAGAGCTGTGTGACGTGGCTAACGCCATGGCCCGTGAACGCTACCAACTGGATTTCTGCGATACACGCGCAGACTCATCGGGGGCCGCGGTGATCAATCGCGATTTCGAAGTGCTGGTGTACACCTGGACGGCCCGGCTCAAGACTTTCGACCATCAGCTCGATGAGATCGAAGTCCAATATTCGTAGACCACCTCTCAAGAAAACGTTTTTACCCCTTTAAACATTGGGCCCGCAGGTGTGCCTGATGGTAATCTCCCCTTCCTCTTTACGGCGTCGAGCCACACCCTTTGCGGGTCAGGGAAGACGACGGCTTTCTTCAACCATGGATATCGATCGGGTCACTCATGAATAAATCAGCAAGCGTACTTCTGGGAATCGTTGTAGCTGTTGGTGCTATCAGCGCGGGCGGCGCTTGGTACACCGGAACCAAACTCGAAGGCGTGTTGACGAACGCTATTGCCGATAGCAACAAACAAATGCAGACAGCCTTGGCCGGGTCCAACAGCACCGCCACCCTGGAGCTGGTTTCCATGGACCGTGGAACGTTCAGCAGCACTGCCCACTACCGCCTCAAGGGTGAAGGCGAGATATTCGGTGGTGAGCCGATCGAGCTGCTCTTCGTTGACCGGATCGAACACGGCCCACTGCCGTTCTCGCGCTTGATAACGCTCAAGTGGCTGCCGGTCATGGCCACCAGTCATACCGCCCTCGAGCGCAATCCATTGACTGACAAGTGGTTCGCCGCCACCAAGGATCAATCGCCGCTCCAAGGTGTGGTCAACCTGGGTTACGACCAATCCATCAATGGCACCTACGAGCTGCTGCCGTTGGACACCAAGCTGGACGAGCAATCCCAGCTCACCTTCTCTGGCCTGAAAATCGATCTGGCCGCCAGCGCCCAGGCACAGAAGGTCAAGGCCGACGGCTACATGGACAGCTTCAAGTTGACTACCGTTGCCGAAGACCAGACTCCGGTGCAGGTCGAGCTGAACGGCCTGACATTGGCCAGCAACCTGAGCAAAAGCTCCTACGGTTACTACATGGGTGACAACACCCTGTTGTTGAGCAGCACCAAGGCCACCTTCGGTGAGCCGAAGTCGGTGCTGGGCCTGAAGAACTTCGAGATGAAGAACAGCAGCACCGAGAGCGGCACCAGCGCTTCGGGGCGTGCCGATTACAAGCTCGGTGAGCTGTCGTTCAACGACAAGACCATCGGTTCGGCGCAAATGGCGGTCAGCCTGAAGAACCTGGACATCCCGGCTACCATGTCGCTGATGCAGATTTACCAGACCAAGCTGCAACCCTACGAAAAAGCCGCTGCCGAGGCCGCTGCTGCCGGTGAGCCGGCGCCAGAGCTGAGCCTGACCGAAGCTGAAGAGGCGCAGGTCAAGGCTGATCTGGAGAAGCTCCTGGCCGGTGCCCCGCAAGTGGCGTTGGAAAACCTGTCGTTCAGCACCGCCAACGGTGAAAGCCGCGCCAACCTGATCGTTGATCTGGCCAAGCCACAGTCCATGGACCTGCCACCGGATGAACTGGGACGTCAATTGCTCGCCCTGCTGGATTTCAACCTCAAGGTCTCCAAGCCGATGCTGGTGGACCTGATGACGGTACAAGCGCAGATGGAAGGCCAGACCGATGCCAAGCTGATCGCTGATCAGGCCACTGCCACCAGCGATATGTTCAGCGCCATGGCCGTTGGTACAGAGCTGGCGAAACTTGAAGGCAACGATGTGGTTACCAAGTTGCACTACGCCAACAATCAGGTCGATTTCAACGGCCAGAAGATGACCGTTGAACAATTCACCGCCTTCGTCATGAGCAAGCTGGGCGGCGGCGTCGCCGTTCAGTAACTCCCTCGAGCAACACCCAAACCCGGCCCGTGCATTGCACACGGGCCGGGTTTTTTTATGTTCAACGATCCCCCGCGCTGAAATCTGCATCGATTCTGAAGAATTGTGGCGTTCTGAAAAATCACCTGCCCGAGAGTGCAAGACTAGGCCCATTAGAGCTTGGCTGGATTCCTTTGATCCGGCTTCCTGTTTGATGGGCAAGGGGGCACTGCGACCCGGCTGGCCATGTAAGGATGCTGACGAATGCCGCGTACTGTGGGTCCTTTTGTGCAACGTGGTTTGCGCCCGTTGTTTCGCGTCGCACTGTGCAGTCAATTGTGCTGGCCGATGCTGGCGTTTGCCGATACGGCCTATGACCAGATGGTGCTCGACGCCCGTGCCGGCCATTACACGCCCGCGCTGACCGCGTTGCGCCAGGTGCCGGCTGCCCAGGCCAGCACCGCGCAGATCAGTGATCACCTGCAGATTGCCAGTTGGGCCGGCCTCGACGCTGAGGTGGTGGCGGTCTATGAGGCCCAGGGCCGCAATCGAGCGCTGCCCGTCCAGGCGTTGACCGCTACGGCTCGCGCCTACCGTAACCTCAAGCGTTGGGATTCGGCGGCCGAGCTGTACCGCCAGGCTTTGGTGATCGATCCCCAGAACCCCGACCTGCAACTCGGCTTGGCCTTGACCCAGGCCGACGCAGGCCAGCCCGACGAAGCCGTCACTCGCGCCAAGGCCATGGTCGCCGCCAAACCGGCAGATCCAATGCGTCGACTGGCACTGGGTTATGCCCTGACCCGCGCCAACGACCCCCACGAAGCGCTGTTCGAATACGACCAGGCCTTCAGCCGCGCCGGCAGCAGCCCGGAGGTTGCGCGCGAATATATTTATGCCCTGCAACGCGCGCGGCTGCCTGAGCCGGCGCTGCGCCTGGCGCGCTTGCAGCCGGGGTTGATCGAGCGTGGCGTGCAGCGGCGCCTGGAGGGTGACGTGGCGGCCGAGCGGGTGCGCCTGGCGGACATGGCCAGCCGCAGCGAACAGGAGCGCTTCGTCATTGCCGACCGCGCCCTGGCCGACTACGACAAGTTGCTCGCCACCTGGACCCCGGTGGCAGAGGCCCATGACGACGTACTCCGTTGGCGCATCGACCGCATGGGCGCTCTCAATGCCCGCGCCCGCCGGGCTGAAGTGATTGCCGAGTACCAGAAGCTGATCGCCGAGGGCGTGAGCATTCCTACCTATGCCCTGCGCTGGGTGGCGTCTTCCTATCTGGAGCAGCGTGAGCCAGAGATTGCCGTCGAGCTGTACCGCCGGGTACTGGCGGCGTCGGATGCCGATCCTGCGGAGCGCTTTGAGGACAGCACCGCGCTCTACTACGCGTTGCTGGAAAGTGAAAAATCCGAAGAAGCCCGTGCACTCGCCGAAGACATGGCGAAGGCCCAGCGCCCGCGCATCGAACTCAAGGGCCTGCCGATCGGCAATCCCAACGATGAATGGATGGACGCCCAGCAACTCGCCGCCCAGGCCGGCACGTACGGCGCCGACCTGCCTTCTGCCGAGACGCGCCTGGAAACCCTGGTCAGCCAAGGCCCTGGCAACACCGGTATGCGCCTGGCCCAGGCCGATCTGTACCAGGCCCGTGACTGGCCACGCCGTTCGGAAAACCTGCTCAAGGAAGTCGAGGCGACGATTCCGCGCAACCGTGACCTGGAAATCGCCCAGGCCCGCGCCGCCATGGATCTGCAGGAATGGCGGCAGATGGATGCACTGACCGACGACGTGGTCGCCCGCTACCCGGAAAACGCCCATGTCAAACGCCTGCAACGCCAGCGCGAGGTACACGACATGGCCGAGCTGCGCATCGAAGCCTACACCGGCAAGAGCTATGGCGGTGGCAACGGTGACGCCGGTGCAGTCACTGGCAGCCGGGATTTTGGTATCGAAACCCTGCTCTACAGCCCGCCCATCGATGAGGATTGGCGGCTGTTCGGCGGTGCTGGCTATGCCACTGGTGATTTCGAGGAAGGCACCGGCCACCATCGTTGGCAGCGTCTGGGTGTGGAGCGTCGCACCCGCGACATGACGCTGGAGGCGGAAGTCTCCAACCATTCCTATGGTTCCGGCGACAAGCAGGGCGCGCGCGTGGCCGTGGCGCGGGATATCGACGACCACTGGCAGTACGGCGGCAGCCTGGACTATCTCTCGGCCAATACCCCGCTGCGGGCGCTCAACAGCGGCGTCCGCGCCAATGGCGGCAGTGGTTTCGTCCGTTGGCGCGCCAATGAAAGCCGCGAGTGGCGACTGGCTGTCAGCCCGTCCCATTTCAGCGATGGCAATAACCGCCTCGAAACCCTGCTGACCGGCCGCGAGGGCATCTACAGCGCTCCGCGCCTGCAAGTGGAGTTGGGTCTGGAAGTGGGCGCCAGCCGCAACAGTGGTTCCAACGAAGTGCCTTATTTCAATCCGAAAGCGGATTTCAGCGTCATGCCGACCGTGAGCGCCAACCACGTGTTGTATCGCCGCTACGAGACCACTTGGAGCCAGCAGTTCCAGGTCGGTGCCGGTACCTACAGCCAGCGCGACTACAACACCGCGGCCATGGGATTGCTCAGCTACGGCCAGCGTTTCATCTGGAACGACGTGCTAGAGGCAGGTGCCGCGCTGAGCTGGCTCAACCGCCCCTACGACGGCGATCGCGAAAGCGATGTGCGCCTGCTTGTCGACCTCACCTATCGCTTCTAGAAGAGTTTGAAGATGCCTGTCATTTCGCGATTCATCCTTCTGCTGGGGGTCTTGCTGATCAGTGCTTGTGCCCAGCAAGCCCCGGCGTTCACGCCTCCCGCGCAGCGCCCGGTGGCGGCCAATGATGCCCCGTGGCCGAAGAACCATGTGCTCGGCATCGCCTATCACGATGTCAACGACCGAGACCCCGACCAGGCGCTGGTGGCCGTGCGTACCGAACGCTTGATCGAACAACTGGCGTGGCTGCGGGAGAACAACTACCAGCCGGTCACGGTGGACCAGATCATCACGGCCCGCAATGGCGGCCCGGAACTGCCGCCCCGTGCGGTGCTGCTGAGTTTCGATGACGGCTACTCAAGCTTCTACACCCGTGTCATGCCTATCCTGCGCGCCTATAACTGGCCGGCGATCCTCGCCCCGGTCGGCAGTTGGGTGGATACGCCGCTGAACCAGACGGTGGATTTCGCCGGGGTGCCGCGCAAGCGTTCCGAGTTCCTGACCTGGGAACAGATTCGCGAGGTGTCGAAATCGGGCCTGGTGGAAATCGCCGCCCACACCGACGCCAACCACAAAGGCATCCTCGCCAATCCGCAAGGCAACCAGCAACCCGCCGCGACCACCCGGCGCTACGATCCGGTTACCGGTCGCTATGAGACCGAGGCCGATTTCCAGGCGCGTCTGCGCAAGGACGTGACGGCCATTTCCGAGAAGATTCGCAAGGTCACCGGCTACAGTCCGCGCGTCTGGGTCTGGCCTTACGGGGAAGCCGACGGCACGGCGTTGCAGGTGATTGGCAGCGAGGGCTATCAGATGGCCCTGACCCTGGAGGATGGGCTCGACAGCCTGGATAACCTGATGAGCGGCCCACGCTTTTTGGTGGCGTCCGATCCGGATGGTGCCCATTTCGCCGAAAGCATCGTGTCGGTGCAGACGATTGATCCGATGCGCGTGGTGCATGTCGACCTGGATTACGTCTACGACCCGGACCCGGTGCAGCAGGAAGCCAATGTCGGCAAGTTGGTCCAGCGCATTTCCGACCTGGGCGCCAATACAGTGTTCCTGCAAGCCTTCGCCGACCCGAAAGGCGATGGTCTCGTACACTCGTTGTACTTCCCCAACCGTCACTTGCCGGTACGCGCTGACCTGTTCGACCGGGTTGCGTGGCAGTTGCGTACCCGGGCCAATGCCAAGGTCTATGCCTGGATGCCGGTGCTCAGTTTCGCCCTGGACGCGAAGCTGCCCCGGGTCCAGCGCTGGGATCCGCAAACCGGCAAGACCGGCGTCGCCCCGGACCAGTACGTGCGCCTGTCGCCATTCGACCCGAAGGTGCGCAAGGTCATCGGCGAGATCTATGAGGACCTGGCGCGGATGAGCTCGTTGGATGGCGTCTTGTACCATGATGACGCGGTGTTTTCCGACTTCGAGGATGCCAGCCCCGCGGCCCTGAAAGTCTATGCCGCCAACGGTCTGTCGACGTCCATTGCCGCTCTGCGCGACGATCCTGTGGCGATGCAACGCTGGACCCGCTTCAAGAGCCGCTACCTGATCGACTTCACCCACGAGCTCACCGCCAAGGTGCGGGCAATTCGCGGCCCACAGGTGCTGACGGCGCGCAACATCTTTGCCGAACCGATGCTCAACCCGGAAAGCGAAGCCTGGTTCGCCCAGAACCTCGACGACTTCCTCGGCGCCTATGACTGGACGGCTCCGATGGCCATGCCGCTGATGGAAAAGCAGACCCGCGCTCAATCCGGCCCTTGGCTCGAGCGCCTGGTGGATACCGTCAAGGCTCGCCCCGGCGCGCTCAAGCGCACGGTGTTCGAACTGCAGGCGCGCGACTGGCACAGCAAACCGGTCAGCGACATCGACGGCGAACAACTGGCCGACTGGATGGGGCGCCTCAAGCGCCAAGGCGTGACCAGTTTCGGCTACTACCCGGACAACTTCATCGAAGACCAGCCTGCCGTGAAAGCCGTACGGCCGGCGCTCTCCAACAAGTGGAATCCTTGACATGCTCGACAGACTGCTCGCCCTGCTGGTGCTGGCGATCGTCCTTGGGGTGCCCCTGGGCCTGATTTTCCTGGTCACCGGGCAATTCCTGATGGACTTCGTGTTCTTTTACCCGCTGTTCATGTCTGGGCTGTGGATCGCCGGCGGCCTGTATTTCTGGCTGCACTGGGAGCGCCACTGGCCGTGGAAGGACGACACTCTGCCACCGCCCCTGGCGGGCGAGCCGTTGATCAGCATCCTGATCCCGTGCTTCAACGAAGGCGATAACGTCGCCGATACCATTCACGCGGCGCTGGGTCAGCATTATCCGAACATCGAAGTCATCGCCATCAACGATGGCTCCAAAGACAACACCGCCCAGATGCTCGACCAATTGGCGGCTGAAGACCCGCGCCTGCGCGTGCTGCACCTGGCGGAAAACCAGGGCAAGGCCGTGGCCCTGCGCATGGGTGCCATCGCGGCGCGCAGTGAATACCTGGTGTGCATCGATGGTGACGCGCTGCTGGCGCCGAATACCTGTGCTTACCTGGTGGCGCCGATGCTGGACAACGCCCGCCTCGGCGCAGTGACCGGCAACCCGCGCATCCGCACCCGTTCGACCCTGGTGGGCCGGGTCCAGGTGGGCGAGTTCTCCTCGATCATTGGCCTGATCAAGCGCACCCAGCGGGTTTTCGGGCGGATCTTCACCGTATCCGGCGTGATCGTCGCGTTCCGTCGCACGGCCCTGCATCGGGTTGGCTACTGGAGCCCGGACATGATCACCGAAGACATCGATATCAGCTGGAAGCTGCAACTGGATCACTGGAGCATCTTCTACGAACCCCGCGCGCTGTGCTGGATCCTCATGCCCGAAACCCTGCGTGGCCTGTGGCGCCAACGTCTGCGCTGGGCCCAGGGTGGCGCCGAGGTACTGTTCAAGAACATCCGTGGCATCTGGCAATACCGTCACCGCTACCTGTGGCCGCTGTTGTTCGAGTACTGCCTGTCCACCGGTTGGGCGTTCACGTTCCTGCTGTCGGTGATTTTCTGGGGCGCCGGCAAATTCGTCGAAATGCCGGCGGCCATCGCCGTGGATCACCTGATGCCGCCGGCCTTCACCGGGCTGTTGCTGGCGGTGGTGTGCCTGCTGCAGTTCGCGGTGAGCATCCTCATCGATCGGCGCTACGAAAAAGGCCTGTGGCACATCATGTTCTGGGTGGTCTGGTACCCGTTGGTGTTCTGGCTGATCAGCCTTTTCACCACCCTGGTGAGCTTTCCAAAAGTGCTGTTCGGGCAGCATCAGAAGCGTGCGCGCTGGATCAGTCCGGATCGCGGTATCAAACCGTTCGATGATCAGGAAGAGGAAGTGATCCGATGAAAATTATCAGGACCCGGCAACGGCCTTTTCTGGTGGTCATCGATGCGTTTTTTACCGTGCTGGCGTGGGTGGGGTTGTTGTACTTGCTGGTCACTGGACTATGGCCATTGTTCGACAGCCAGGCTGGCCCGCGTCTGGGCGGGGCGTTGTTCGACACCCTGGGAACCTTGCAGATCTATGGTTGGATCGCGTTGGTCAACGCGGTGCTGTTGATTACCTGGGCGCGTTATCAGCAGCGCAAAAGCCGCAGCTTTGCCCAGCGTCGGCTGCCGGCTCCGGTGGTGGATGACCAGGGCTTGAGCGCCAGTTTCAAGTTGAGCGGCGAGCGCCTGGATACCTTGCGCCAGCCCGGCTCGAAGATTATTCACAACAACCAGGACGGCGACATCAGCCACGTAGTGCCGCATTTCCACCTGCTCAGCCCCGACTTGCAACCACCGCCCCTGGCGCCACTGGAGCGGCCCCGTGTGATTCACCTGCCGGCCGATCAGTCCGTGCATTGATGCAAGCTGAGCGCACGCCATCGCGAGCAGGCTCGCTCCCACAGGAGATTTGGGGTGACGTCCAGATCTACGTGGAAAAATCCCTGATCAGCCGCCATGCCTCATCTACCGGCAACGGTTGTTTCATTCGCTGTGCCAACGCCGCCATGGCCCGGCCTTCATCGCAGGCCACTGCGGCGGCAACGAGGCCGTCCTTGCCCAGCAGGGCAATAAACGGCGGATGCTCGGGCGTGCCCTTGAATTCCACCTCGTCCCAATGTTCGGCGTGGCCGAGATAGTCGTAGCGTTTGCCGAAGTGATAGGTCCAGAAAAATGGCACGTCCAGATAGCGTTCGTCACCGCCGAGCATGTTCGCGGCGGCGATGCGGGCCTGTTGCTGGGCCAGGCGCCAGTGCTCGATGCGCTGGGGCTGGCCGTTCAGGGGGAAGGTCGCGATATCACCAGCGGCCCATAAGCCATCAGCCACGCGCATGCCCGCGTCAACGGACAGTGACTGGTCCTGTTCCCTTGGCAATTGGGCAAACGGCTCGGTGGCCGGGCGTACGCCGACGCCGATGATCACCAGGTCCGCGGCAAGGCGCTGGCCGTTGTCCAGCACCACGGCTTCGACCTTGCCCGCCCCCTCGATCCGCGCCGCTTCGCTGTCGCACCTGTACACCACGCCGTTGGCCCGATGCCGGGCCAGGATGGCTTGGCCGACGCTCTCGCCCAATTGCGCGGCGAACGGCACCGGATGCCGGGCAACGACGGTGACGTTCAGCTCGCGCTTGCGCAGGGATGAGGCCACTTCCATGGCGATGAAACTGTCGCCAATGATCACCGCCCGTTGTCCTGGCCGGACAGTGTCGAGAATCTGCCGGGCGTGGGCGATCGAACGCAGCACGAAGACTTGCGGCAAATCGATGCCGGACAGCGCCGGCGTCTTCGGCACCCCGCCTGTGGCAATGAGTGCGGCGTCGTAGCCCAGGTGCCGGCCATCGGCGAGCTGGATTTGCCGGGCATCGGGGTCCAGATGGGTGACCTCGCCATGAAGCCTTTCGATGCGTTGCTGGGTGAAATATGTTTCATCGCGCAGCGACGAAGTCTCATCGACTGTCATGGCGCCCGCCAACACATACTTGCTCAACACCGTACGGTCATAGCCGGCCTCGGCTTCACGGTCGATCAACTGGATTCGTCCGCCAAAACCCTTCTCGCGCAACGCCGCCGCGCAAGCGGTGCCGGCCGCACCGGCGCCGATGATGACGAACGTGCGGGAGTCATCGGCTGGCGGAACCTTGTCGGTCGGCAGCGGTTGATCGTCGACCCAGACGTCACCGTCCCGGATCTCGACGTGATAGCGCGCCAGGCTATCGAGGGCCGGCGGTTCACACAGGGCGCCATCTTCAGTTCGGAACGCCGCTTTGTGCCACGGGCAAATCAGCCTTCCGTGGCACACTGCACCCTTGGCCAGTGGTGCGCCGGCATGCGGGCATTTGCCCTGGAAGGCGCGCACCTGATCGCCTGAGCGCAGCAGCAGGATGGACGTGTCATTGATTTTGACTTCGAGGCCGCGGTCTTCGCGAACATCGGCGAAATGGGCGACTTGATGCAGAGACATGGTCGTTCTCCGGCAGGCGTTTCCCTTTGGAGTCGCAAGGCCGGGACGAGTTTCAGCATAATTGTCACTGCAACCTTGGCGAAGCTGCGGCTATAGTTCGCAAGCCGTCCATGGCCTGACACGCACAAGGTGCCCCGGTATGACCCGATTGAACTCTCTCACCCCCTGGCTGGCGGCCGTCGCCCTGGTGCTGTGCGCACAAGGGGCTGCCCAGGCTGAGGAGCGTTTTACCCTCAGCATCCCCGGCGTGTCGGACGACCGCCTCTTCACGGCAGCTGCAGCCAGTGATGCCAACACCTGTGGTGGCAAGAACATTTCCCCGGCCCTGAGCTGGAACGCCGGTCCTCCCGGCACCCTCAGCTACGCCATCGTCATGTTGGACCCGGACGGTCAAAGGGGCCAAGGGGTTGACCACTGGATCCACTACGGCATCAAGGCCAGCACACGGCAGATTCCGGCGGGCGCCGGCACCAAATCCTCGTTGGAAGGCATGAGCGGCATCAACAGCAAGAACACTCACGGCTACATAGGCCCTTGCCCGCCTATCGGCGACAGCGCTCACCACTACCTGATCCAGCTTTTCGCCCTGGACCTGCCACCGGAAGCCCTGCCTGCCGATCTCACCCGTGCCCAACTGATGGAAAAAATCAAAGGCCACGTACTGCGCAACAGCAGTGTCGTGCGCCGTTACCACCGCTGACCCAGGACAACACAAAACCCCCTGTTTAAACCAGGGGATAGGGTTCAGAGGGGGCTTGTTCCCGCTGGGCTGCGAAGCGGCCCCCCACCATAAAATTGGCATCATGGGCCAAAAGCGAGCACTATCGAGCCCCTGTTCACTCATGCCGGAGGATGGCGATGACGCAGAAACCCGACGGCATCGCCCGCCTCCTGAACTGCCCTACCAAGGGCGATGAAATACGCCGGGCCATTGCCCAGAGCCGCAAGGATTTCCTGCCTGCCGACGAGGCCGAAGACGCCGAGCCAGGCCAGCCACCGGTGCAACCAGTGGACAATGATCGCGACGACTGAGCCGTCGCCTCTCTCAAACTTATTGTTCAAACCTGCCTATGACTGCCACCACTGTTTTACCCGGTGACCGATTCAGCCGATCCGATTACAAGACCCTGGGCCTGGCCGCCCTGGGTGGCGCGCTGGAGATCTACGATTTCATCATCTTCGTCTTCTTCGCCCTGACCCTTAGCCAATTGTTCTTCCCGCCGGAAATGCCCGATTGGCTGCGCTTGCTGCAAAGCTTCGGGATTTTCGCCACCGGCTACCTGGCCCGGCCCTTGGGCGGCATTCTCATGGCGCATTTCGCCGATCGCCTGGGCCGCAAGCGGGTATTCAGCCTGAGCATCCTGATGATGGCCTTGCCGTGCCTGCTCATCGGAGTGATGCCGACCTACGCGCAAATCGGTTATTTCGCCCCGTTGCTATTGCTGGCGCTGCGTATCCTGCAGGGCGCGGCGGTGGGCGGCGAGGTGCCAAGCGCCTGGGTGTTCGTGGCCGAACATGCACCGCTGCATCATCGCGGCTATGCCCTGGGCTTCCTCCAGGCCGGCCTGACCTTCGGCTACTTGCTGGGCGCCCTGACCGCCACAGCGCTGGCGCGGATCTATACGCCGGCGGAGATCCTCGATTACGCCTGGCGCCTGCCGTTCCTGCTCGGCGGGGTCTTCGGCGTGATCGGCGTCTGGTTGCGTCGCTGGCTGAGCGAAACGCCGATCTTCATGGCCCTGCAAGCCAATCGCGAAGGCGCTGCGGAACTGCCGTTGCGCACAGTCCTGCGCGATCACCGCCAGGCCTTGCTGCCGGCCGCGATCCTGACCTGTGTGCTGACCTCGGCCGTGGTGGTGTTCGTGGTCATCACCCCCACCGTGATGCAGAAAAGCTTCGGCATGACCCCCAGCCACACCTTCGCCCTGAGCAGCCTGGGCATCGTGTTCCTGAACATCGGCTGCGTCCTGGCCGGCCTCATCGTCGACCGCATCGGCGCCTGGCGCACTGTCATGCTCTACAGCCTGCTGTTGCCCATGGGCATCGCCGTGCTCTACGCCAGCCTGATCAGCGGCAGCACCTGGCTGGGCCTGGCCTACGCCGTGGCCGGCCTGGGGTGCGGCGTGGTCGGCGCGGTGCCTTCGGTGATGGTCAGCCTGTTCCCGCCGAAGATCCGCGTGTCCGGCATCTCGCTCACCTACAACATCGCCTATGCGTTGTGGGCGAGCATGACGCCGTTGATGCTGATCGCCCTGGTGCCGTGGAGCCCATGGGTGTGCGTAGGGTATTGCGTTGTGATGGGCGCGGTGGGTGTGGCTGCGGCGGCGTATTTCCCGGGGCGGCATGGGAAGGTTGAGCCGGTATCTTTGGCTTGCGAGTCGTAAAGATCCTGCTCAAGAGTCGCTTGTTCAAAACGTAACCACTAAGTACTCCTTAGTGGTTCGCCAGGAACGTCATGTTAGCGACCTCTGCCCTCGTCGTAGTTACAGCAACCGCCGCTGCACTGCCTCTTCCAACGTGCTACGTGTGAGCGCCTGCACCACGTCGCGAGTGTCCTGCTGGAACGGAATGCCAAAAATCAGCACCAGATGCATCCAGGTCCGCACCGACTCACTCTTCTGCACGCGCCCCAGTTCCTTGCCGTCCTTGTCCTTGAACACCGTTTCGAGGGTGAAGGTGTTTTCGGCCGTGGAGGGAATCACGAAGAAGGTCGCGCCGGTGATGATGGCCGAGGCCATGCTGAACTGTTCGTTGTTGCTCAAGGTGGCTTCGGCGTAGATGTCCGACTCGACCTTGTCGGTGCTGACCCGCGCGAAGCGCCCGGAATCGCGGAACGTCTCGGCCACGGAGGTTTCCCAAGCGCTGGCCTGGGCACCCGAAGCAGCCACGGCCGGGCCACTGTTGACCTGGTTCTGCGCTGTGGTGCGCAGGAAAGCGCTGGGTTTGGCGGCTGGCGTGGCGGCGGCTGGTGGCCAGGTCTTCACGTCAGGCAATTCGTGTTGCGAGTAGGACACGCAACCGGTCAGTAGGACGGCGGCCAGCACCAGGCTGTGTTTGATGAAACCCATCATGTGTTGCTCCTTATTGTTTGGTCAGGCGCGCGGTAGCGGTGTCCAGCAGTTGTGCGACCAACTGGTTCATTTGCTGGGCGCCCATGGTTGGCGCCCAGTATTCGCGGCCATACAGGCCAACGTTGCGCTCGAGCTTGACCTCTTCCTTGGCCGCAGCCAGTTCCTTGCCGTCGCGGTCGACGATCACCAGGTTGCCGGCAACGTCGAAACTGTCGACGTAGATAGGACCGTTAACCCAGATCCAGACCGTCAGCGTCAGCAACGCGCCGGGGAAGTAGCCCGGGTGCGGGGCGCGATGGCCTTTGAGGGAAGTCATGTTGAATTTGAGCAGCACGTCGTTCTCGCCCAGGCGCGTCGGGTATTCGGTGACTTGCTTGAAGTAGCCGCCAGTTTGCACGTACTGGTTGAGCTGGGTCGTGAGCGAGCGGCTGATGGCCGTGCGCGTGGCATCGTTGACATCGGGGGCAGTCACGGCGACATCGGCGATTTGTGCGATACGTGGGCTGCTGACGGGAGCCGGGTGCTGCGGAGCGCCCACTGGGCCGGTGACGGTATAAGACACGCAGCCGGTCATCGACAGGGTGGCGATGAGGGCGGAGGCCTTGAGGAGTGTTTTGAACACGGAATGTCCTTATAGGATTGATGGCACTTTAATGTCTCGACTTGGGGGGCGGTAACTTGAGGGAAAACCACAAAGGCATCAAGGGGCTGGAGAGGAAAATGGCGAGGCTTGTCAGCCGCCGGAAAATATTTTCGACCGGTTAACCCGAACCGTAAGTGCCTTGCGTCTGAGCTTGTGTACGAATCATTCATTCACGAGGTTCAGTCCATGTCCCGTCCACTCCCCTTTATGCGTCCTGCTGCCCAGGGCTTCGCCGTGACTTTGCTGGTGGCGTTGGCCGGTTGTGGGTTGTCTTCCCGAGAGGCTGCCAGGCCGTCCGAGCCGGTGCCTGTGGCGCCCAGCGTGGTACCGCAAGGCGAGCTCGCCGAAGCGCGCCAGCCGACGGCCAAGCGCATGCTCATGAAGCCGGCTGCGATGCCCGCTCCCAGCGTGGCGAACGATGCCGTCGCCGCCGGTTACCGCGCCGAATCGCGTGAACAGTATGAAAAACTGCCGGACAACCCGATCCACAGCGTGGCCGAAACGCCGGTCTCGACCTTCAGCGTGGATGTCGATACCGGCAGTTACGCCAATGTGCGCCGTTTGCTCAATCAAGGCAGTCTTCCGCCCGAAGGGGCCGTGCGACTGGAGGAAATGGTCAACTACTTCCCTTACAACTACGCCCTGCCCACCGACGGTTCGCCCTTTGGCGTGACCACCGAAGTGGCCCCATCGCCGTGGAACCCCCACACCCGCTTGCTACGCATCGGCATCAAGGCCAGCGACCGCGCCGTGGCGGATCTGGCGCCGGCCAACCTGGTCTTCCTGGTGGACGTTTCCGGTTCCATGGACCGTCGCGAAGGCCTGCCGTTGGTCAAGAGCACATTGAAATTGCTGGTGGATCAATTACGCGACCAGGACCGGGTGTCCCTGGTGGTCTATGCCGGTGAGTCCCGGGTGGTGCTCAAGCCCACCTCGGGGCGCGACAAGGTGACAATCCGCAACGCCATCGATCAACTCGACGCCGGTGGTTCCACCGCAGGCGCATCGGGTATCGAACTGGCTTATCAAATGGCTCGGGAGAGCTTTATCGACAAGGGCATCAATCGCATCCTGCTGGCCACCGATGGTGATTTCAACGTCGGTATCAGTGATTTCGACAGCCTCAAGCAAATGGCGGTGGACCAGCGTAAAAGCGGCGTCTCCCTGACGACGCTGGGCTTCGGTGTGGATAACTACAATGAACACCTGATGGAGCAACTGGCTGACGCCGGTGACGGCAACTACGCCTACATCGATAACCTGCTCGAAGCGCGCAAGGTGTTGGTGGACCAGCTCAGCTCAACCCTGGCGGTGGTGGCGCGGGATGTGAAGTTGCAGGTGGAGTTCAACCCCGCCCAGGTCAGTGAGTATCGCCTGTTGGGGTATGAGAACCGCGCACTCAAGCGTGAGGACTTCAACAACGACAAGGTCGATGCGGGTGAGATCGGCGCCGGACATACGGTGACGGCGTTGTATGAAATTGTCCCGAAAGGCGAGCAGGGCTGGTTGGAGCCGTTGCGTTATGCCAACACGCCCAAGCTGGACGGCAAGTCAGCAGAGCTGGCGATGTTGCGCGTACGCTACAAGCCCGCCGAGGGTGGCAGTAGCCGGTTGATCGAGCATCCTATCGACAGCGCGCAAAACGATGCCAAGACCAGCGATGACTTGCGCTTCTCGGCCGCTGTGGCTGCGTTTGCCCAGCAGCTCAAGGGCGATGGACGCTACACTGGGACGATGACCTTGAAGGACACCGCGCAATTAGCGCGCTCGGCCCGCGGCGATGATCCGTTTGGGCTGCGTGCCGAGTTTGTGCAGTTGGTGGAACTGGCCCAGAGTCTCGAGCCTGCGGTCAAGCGCTGATCTCGAGCACAACGGATCAAATGTGGGAGCAAGCCTGCTCGCGATTGCGGTGGGCCAGTCACCATCATTGTTGATTGACCTGACGCCATCGCGAGCAGGCTCGCTCCCACAGAATCCTCTGCAATTTGCAAGATTGTTCCACATCGAAAGGAGTTCGCCACCCACATGCCCGCTGCGCTTGATCCTCCCAGCGACGAATCGCTGCTGACCCGCTACCGCAACGGCGACAAGGCTTCTTTTGAAGTCCTCTACGCCCGTCATAGGTTAGGGCTTTACCGTTTCCTCGTGTCCTTGAGCAACAAGGCCGAACTGGCCGAGGAAGTCTTCCAGGAGACCTGGCTCAGCCTGATCCGCAGCACCACCCAGCCACAAGGCCGGGCGAGTTTTCGTACCTGGCTATTCCAGATTGCCCGCAACCGCTTGATCGATCACTGGCGCAAACACGGGGTCCACAACCCGTTGCACGACAGTTACGACGAGCAGCTTCACGTCCAGCCCGACGACACCAATAGTCCTGAGCAACAGCTGAGCCTGAGTCGCGACCAGGCCCGTCTCGATGCGGCGTTGCAGGCCTTGCCCGAAGATCAGCGGGAAGTCTTCCTGCTGCGCCTGCACGGCGACCTGGAGCTGCCACAGATCGCCGCCTTGACCGGCGCCCCGCTGGAAACGGTCAAAAGCCGCTTGCGTTACGCCCAGCAGAAATTGCATCGACTGCTGGCCGAGGAGGTACCCGCATGATTGATTCCAAACATATCCCGGATCCCGACGACGAAAGGCTGATCGAGCATTTCCGTCAACACGCCAGCGGCGAGCCTCCGGCCTCCCTGGACGCCTTCATTCTGGCCACCGCCCGCCGCGAAGCCCCGACACCGACGCCAAGCCTATGGCAACGCTGGCTGCAAGCCTGCCAACGGCCGCGCTGGCAAATGGCATTCGCCACAGTCGCCGGCGTGGCGCTGATGATTGGCCTGGTGCTGCGTTCGACCGTGCCTCATGACGAGCTGTCCTCACCCGCCTCGATGGAGCTTTCCGCCGATCGGCAAGCGCCCGCCGTTGCCGCTGCACCGCCGCCGGCCATGCCCGCTCCTGCACCGATCACCCGCATGGCGCCCCAAGGCGAACTGGCCCGGGCCCCGGCAAGCCCGATGCAATCATTGGTGGAAAAACCAGCGGCGAAGATGAGCAAATCCGCGCCGGCTGCGCAGCCATCGCTGGAGCAAGGCTTGCTGGAAATCCTGCGCTTGCGCGAGGCGGGTGAGAGTAAGGCTGCTGATGAGAAGCTGCTGGCGCTGCACAAGCGTTTTCCCAAGGAAGACCTGCCGGCGCGGTTGGAGGCACTGCAAAAGCGTTGAGTAAACCTGCGTCGCTAAAAGCGTCCAGGTCCTGGCGACCTGGGCGCTTTTTTTTGCAAGGGGGTAACCTGGTTTAACGAGGGGCAGGCGTCCACTCACTCGACGATGACGTCAACTGCCCAACTGAAATAACCCGCCACTTCACACTGGCTGTTCACCAACATAAACCTCAACTCACTGCTCTCCTTGCCTTGACTGAGCGGTCGGCAACGCCAGAAGTGATCATCAGTCTGTTGGGGGATGGGTTGGGTGAGGTTTTCGACGTCGATGGCCGGTACGGTCTGATCGGCGTTTACCACCAACTCCGGCGCTGGCAGAACTTCTCCAGTCTCGACCGCAAATTCATAGAGCACCACGCTGTGCTCGGCTCGAAGGGCGATGGTGCGACTGCGTAGATGGGTGATCCGACCGAGACTTATGGGCAGCCCCCTGCTGTCGATTTTTGTATTGGACAGAAGGGCGCCTCCAAGAAGGAAAATGAAATGCTCATCAATGGGCGTTGGCGTATTCGGATCCTGGCTGGCCTGTGGATAACGCGAGAGCAGTGTCTCGGCGTCAACGATAAGGGAAACATGCGCAGTGCCTGTTTCGCTGGAAATAGCGCTGGGTTCGGTAGACATCACGGCTTCCTTTCATGATGTTGGCGGTAGTCGCGGCCGCTTTGGTAGAGCGAAACATCCTGTTTGGTCGCAGCGGCCGCGAGTTTGGTTGGCCCCTTGTCGCCAAGGGGCCGGCTACATCAGTTGTGAATGGAAATGAACGGGTCCCACGAGCAGCAGGCGACGATGCTGCAGTTGCGGTCGACGATCAGGAAGTTGAAGTGATAGGTCACTCGGCCACAAGCCAGGGTTTCCGAAGACCAGTAGTGGTTATCGACCTTTTGGCAACTGGGGACTGACGGGTTGCTGGTGTTGGGTACCGCGACGCAAGCGGTAGCCTTGCGCGGCGAGGGTGGGGAGATCAATTCGTTGCCCGCGTTGCCGATGAACTTGTAGAAGATCACCGCCGTTTCGAAACTCTGCGACAGGCTGGTTTCACGCCAGCGGATCAGATCGCCGACCTGGGCCTTCAAGTCGAGTTCGCCACCAGCCTGGCCGCTCACCACGTTGTCCTGGTTCGTCACCATGTATACGTGCTTGAAGTCGATCAGCGTTGGCGAGTTGGGGTTTTTACTAATGTTCGGGTAGTTTTTCAGGATGGTTTCAGTATCGATTGAAACCAGCACATCCGTGACTCGAGACATTATGAAGCTCCTTGATAGTAGGTCTTTGGCCTCGTGCCAAAAGACAATTACGTTTCACCGCGTCGCGGCCTGCGTGTGCACTATCGGAAGGAATTTTTTTGTCACGGATACGAGCTGGCCTGGCTCCATGCCGACTGGCTGACGATTCAGGTTCCTTCCTGCAGGTCGCGATGGTGACTATAGGTCGGATCAGGAAGCTGTCAAAAAACAAAATCATATTAACGAGGGCGCGCTCGGTGCTTCTGGATTTGCGCATCTGATGTGCTGGCTCGTGGACAACCAAAAAACAAAAAACCCGCACAGGGCGGGCTTCTTGGGGTGTTTCGTAGACTGTCCGGGACAGGTCTAGAATGGGATATGGTGCACCAGGCGGGATTCGAACCCACGACCCCTGCCTTCGGAGGGCAGTACTCTATCCAGCTGAGCTACTGGTGCGACGCGGGCGCCATGATACTCATATGCATGGCGGGCGTCCATGCTGCTGATTTGCCGGTGTTTTCATGAGTCTGGGCTGGTGTCGGCTACGCTGATCAGAAAAAGCGGGCAAATTCGTATTTTTCGTTCTTTTTTTCGAACAGCCTATTGTCCTTCACCCCCATCGGCCCTAGGATTCGTTTGAGATTTCAAACGCTCTTGTCTGGGTGCTGAACCGCACGTCTGTGCTTATGTGCGTTATTTCTGTGCTTCAGCCCGGTGAATGATTTCCCTGACGGCAGCCCCCGAGGCGCCTTTCTACAAATCTAATTCGCTCCGCGCGTGCGCGGTGCTGTTAAGGAAAGCCGACATGCAGCTTAAAGACACCCAGTTGTTCCGCCAGCAAGCCTTTATCGATGGCGCTTGGGTCGATGCGGACAATGGTCAGACGATCAATGTCACCAACCCGGCGACGGGCGAAGTCCTGGGCACCGTGCCGAAGATGGGCGCTGCCGAAACCCGTCGTGCGATTGAAGCCGCCGACAAGGCACTGCCGGCCTGGCGTGCGCTGACGGCCAAGGAGCGCGCCAACAAGCTGCGCCGCTGGTACGAGTTGCTGATCGAAAACCAGGACGACCTCGGTCGCCTGATGACCCTGGAACAAGGCAAGCCGCTGGCCGAAGCCAAGGGCGAAATCGTCTACGCCGCCTCGTTCATCGAATGGTTCGCCGAGGAAGCCAAGCGCATCTACGGCGACGTGATTCCTGGCCACCAGCCCGACAAGCGCCTGATCGTGATCAAGCAGCCGATCGGCGTGACCGCGGCCATTACCCCGTGGAACTTCCCCGCCGCGATGATCACCCGCAAGGCCGGTCCGGCCCTGGCTGCCGGTTGCACCATGGTCATCAAGCCGGCTTCGCAAACCCCGTTCTCGGCCCTGGCACTGGTGGAGCTGGCACACCGTGCCGGCATTCCACAAGGCGTGCTGAGCGTGGTCACCGGCAGTGCCGGCGACATCGGCGGTGAGCTGACCAGCAACCCGATCGTACGCAAGCTGTCGTTCACCGGCTCGACCGAGATCGGTCGCCAATTGATGGCCGAATGCGCCAAGGACATCAAGAAGGTCTCCCTGGAGCTGGGCGGCAACGCGCCGTTCATCGTGTTCGACGACGCGGACCTGGATAAGGCCGTGGAAGGCGCGATCATTTCCAAATACCGCAACAACGGCCAGACCTGCGTCTGCGCCAACCGTCTGTACATCCAGGATTCGGTGTACGACGCCTTCGCCGAAAAACTCAAGGCGGCGGTCGCCAAGCTCAAGATCGGCAACGGTCTGGACGATGGCACCACCACCGGTCCGTTGATCGACGGCAAGGCGGTCGCCAAGGTGCAGGAACACATCGCCGATGCAGTCAGCAAAGGCGCGACCGTGCTGTCGGGTGGCAAGGCGATGGAAGGCAACTTCTTCGAGCCGACCATCCTGACCAACGTACCGAAAAACGCCGCCGTAGCGAAGGAAGAGACCTTCGGCCCGCTGGCGCCGCTGTTCCGCTTCAAAGACGAAGCTGAAGTGATCGCGATGTCCAACGACACCGAGTTCGGCCTGGCCTCGTACTTCTATGCCCGTGACCTGGGCCGTGTGTTCCGTGTGGCCGAAGCCCTGGAGTACGGCATGGTCGGCGTCAACACCGGGTTGATTTCCAACGAAGTCGCGCCGTTCGGCGGTATCAAGGCTTCGGGCCTGGGCCGTGAAGGCTCCAAGTACGGCATCGAGGACTATCTGGAAATCAAATACCTCTGCCTGGGTATCTGATCCGCTTCAAGCGCAAAGGGCACGAGAGCGCTGTCCCTTTGCGTGTTTTACCTGTTCTGTTTCTTGTGGCCGGAACCCTGTGGCAGTCGATCATCGCATGCTGTCGCAGTTGCCTCCCCGCCATGTATTCCTTGAACTACGCCGACCGATGAGCGGCGAATGAGGACTGTAATGAGCAAGACTAACGCTGACTTGATGGCCCGCCGTACCGCCGCTGTTCCCCGTGGTGTCGGCCAGATTCACCCGATCTTCGCCGAATCGGCGAAGAACGCCACGGTAACCGACGTCGAAGGCCGTGAATTCATCGACTTCGCCGGCGGCATCGCCGTGCTGAACACCGGCCACGTGCACCCGAAAATCATCGCCGCCGTGACCGAGCAACTGAACAAACTGACCCATACCTGCTTCCAGGTCCTGGCCTACGAGCCATACGTGGAACTGTGCGAAAAAATCAACGCCAAGGTCCCAGGTGATTTCGCCAAGAAAACCCTGCTGGTCACCACCGGTTCGGAAGCGGTGGAAAACGCCGTGAAAATCGCCCGCGCCGCCACTGGTCGTGCCGGTGTCATCGCCTTCACCGGTGCTTACCACGGTCGCACCATGATGACCCTGGGCTTGACCGGCAAAGTCGTGCCGTATTCGGCGGGCATGGGCCTGATGCCCGGCGGCATCTTCCGCGCGCTGTACCCGAACGAACTGCATGGCGTGAGCATCGATGATTCCATCGCCAGCATCGAGCGCATCTTCAAGAACGACGCCGAACCGCGTGACATTGCGGCAATCATCATCGAGCCGGTACAGGGCGAGGGTGGTTTCTATGTAGCGCCGAAGGAATTCATGAAGCGCCTGCGCGCCCTGTGCGACCAGCACGGCATCCTGCTGATCGCTGACGAAGTGCAGACCGGTGCCGGCCGTACCGGTACCTTCTTCGCCATGGAACAGATGGGTGTAGCCGCCGACCTGACCACTTTCGCCAAGTCCATCGCCGGCGGTTTCCCGTTGGCTGGTGTGTGCGGCAAGGCCGAGTACATGGATGCCATCGCGCCAGGTGGCCTGGGCGGCACCTATGCCGGTAGCCCGATCGCCTGTGCGGCGGCGCTGGCGGTGATGGAAGTGTTCGAAGAAGAACACCTGCTTGATCGCTGCAAGGCCGTGGGCGAGCGTCTGGTGACTGGCCTCAAGGCTATCCAGAAGAAGTACCCGGTCATCGGTGAGGTGCGTGCACTGGGCGCGATGATCGCCGTGGAGCTGTTCGAAAACGGCGACTCCCACAAGCCGAATGCCGCCGCGGTCGCTCAGGTCGTGGCCAAGGCGCGCGACAAGGGTCTGATCCTGCTGTCCTGCGGCACCTACGGCAACGTTCTGCGGGTGCTGGTGCCGCTGACCGCGCCGGATGAGCAACTGGACAAGGGCCTGGCAATCATCGAAGAGTGCTTCTCCGAGCTCTGAGCCCGGGTTGTGCACTGATCCACAGAAACCCGCCTTTTGGCGGGTTTTTTTCATATCCGCGAACCTGCCAGTGGATTTTGGGCTGTCTGGAACGGCCACCAGCGTCTAAGGTGCAAGTATGGCAAGGGAGCATGCTGCATGACTGCTGTGGACTTACCCGCTGTACCACGAGTGTTGATCGCCGAGGCCGATCCGGCGTCCCGTGAGCTGCTCGAACAGGTGTTGTCGAGTGTGCGCTGCGATGCTCGGGTGGACACCTGTGGCGAGGGCAAACAGGCTTTGGAATTGTTGGCGAGCCATCCCTACGATCTGGTGATCGCCGATTGGGAGCTGCCGGGGGTTGATGGCCTGGCGATCCTGCGTGGCCTTCGCCAGCAGCACCGTACCCCACCGCTGCCGTTCATCCTGATGAGCCGTCGAAACGACAGCGCCAGCGTGCGCGAGGTCTTGCCGCTGGTGCCGACCGCGTATTTGACCAAGCCCTTGAACCGGGAAAACCTGACCCAGCGTTTGCAGGGGTTGTTATTGGGCGGCGGTGAGGAAACGTCCAACGACGCGCCGATCCCGGGAGCGGGGTTGACCCTGCCCACTTTTCTGGAACGTCGGCGTGACCTGTCCGAGGGCGCGCCTTTGATGACCGATGTGCAAGTGGCGGTCAAGCGCAGCCTCAACCCCGGCGGCCTGGACCTGAAACTGCTCGAAGAAGAAATCCGCACCGACCCGCAAATCACTGCGGTGCTGATCGCCGCCGCCAATAGCGCTGCCCAGCATCAGGGTGGTGGCCCGGTGCAGACCGTGGCCCAGGCGCTGCACCAGCTCGGCACCGGGCAAAGCATGAACCTGATCCTCGGCCTTACCCTCAAGCGCTGTGCCAGGCTTAGTGTCCCGTGCCTGGCGGATTATGCCGAGCGTTACTGGGAGCTATCGCTGCACACGGCCGAATACGCCCGGACGATGGCGCGGTTGCTGGACCTGGAGCAGGAGCGCTGTTATTGCGCCGGATTATTGCATCGCCTGGGCGACCTGGCGTTGCTGCGCTGTCTGGAGGAGTGGAAACAGGCCGGTGGCGAGTTGGACGAGCCGGAGGAAGTAGGCGACTCGCTGGTCAAGTTCGGCGCCAGTTTCGGCTCGGCGTTACGGGCCCGCTGGCGTCTGCCGTTGGAGCTGCGAGAGTTGATCGCGGCGGTCTACAGCCTTGGGGGCGGGGTTTATTCCCGTGAAGCCTTAGTGATGAACATGGCGGCGCAGATGGCGCATCTGCCTGCCCATGAAGGTCTTGAAGAACTGGCCCGTGGCCGTACGGCGCGGTTGCTGAAGATTGGCTTGCCGGAGTTGATGCGGTTGCGCCGTAAATAAAGCCATCCAACCTCCGGGGGATGGCTGGATTCAATTGCACTGCGATTGCGTCAAGCGGCAATGATGCGGTTCTTGCCCTTGCGCTTGGCTTCGTACATGGCTGCGTCGGCGCGCGCGAACAGGTTGTCGAGGCTCTGGTCGTCGGCGGTGATGCTGGTCAGACCCTGACTGACGGTAATGCCAAAGGCCTGCTCGCCGCAGCGAAACATCAGGCGCTGGATTTCCCGTTGCAACCGCTCGGCGACCTGCAATGCCATGTCTGGGGCGCAGCCGGGGAACACCGCGGCGAACTCTTCACCACCGATCCGCCCGAACAGATCACCGCGCCTGAGCACGGACCGTCCGCTTTCGGCGATTTTCTGCAACACGTTGTCGCCTTCCTGATGACCGTAGGTGTCGTTGATTACCTTGAAGTCATCGATGTCCAGCAACAGGAACGCCATTGGCATCCCTTGTAGCCTGGCCTGCTCGAACTCACGGTTGGCGCATTCGAAAAAATGCCGGCGATTGCTGCTCTGGGTCAGCACATCGGTGGTCGCCAGGCGCTGCAATTCACTTTCCAGCAGCTTCTTTTCGGTGATGTCCTCGGCGATACCGACCACGATCACCGGTTGCCCGGGCTCGGCCTTGCGGTTGATGAAGCACTTGTCGCTCAGCCAGCGGACCTGGCCATCACCAGCGATGATGCGGTATTCACGGTCCTCGACGGCGCCCTTGACCAATACTTCGGCCAGGCTGCGTTCGGCGTATTCCAGGTCGTCGGGGTAGATTGCGTCGCGCCATTCATTGTAGTCAGCCAGGACCAGGCCTGCGGGGCGGCCGAAGATCCGCTCGTAGGCCGGGCTGACATACAGCACTTGCCGGGTTTCCCAGTTGAACGCCCAGAGCACGGCATTGACGCTGACCAGCAGCGAGCTGAACAACTGCTCACGCTCGCTCAGACGCGCCACTTCGCCTTGGGCATGCATCAGCGCCATGAGCGTCTGGGCCGCCTCGGGCCATTGAGGTAGGGAATAATCCTGTAGGTTCTTGTCGACCATCGGCACAAATCTCAAAGAGCGTGCACTGCTGTTGGTTCGCACGCACTTTTCTCCAAAGCCCGCCTGGATGGCGAAGTGCTCTTTGAGATAGGGGATTCTGGGCGAAGTTCCTTTTCAGGCGACGAAGGGCGGGGGATTTAGCGAGTCAAATTATGGGGTTGAACCTGTGGCGAGGGGATTTATCCCCGCTGGGCTGCGAAGCAGCCCTGAAACCTGATGGCGCGGTGTGTCTGGATCACTCGAATCGACTGTCTTGGGGCTGCTGCGCAGCCCAGCGGGGATAAATCCCCTCGCCACAGGAGCCCTTCACCACAGTGGTCTTGTCAGGCCGTGGCAGGCCTTAGCGAGTAGGTCTTGAGTTGGTCGGCAAACTCGCGCAGGGACTGGATGCCACTGGCCTCCGCCTCGTGGACCCATTCCTTGATGGCGGCGAGCATGTCGTGGCCGTTGCTGCTGGTCTTGACCCAGATCTGCTGCAAGGCCAGACGTTTCTCGTAGATCACCTTCAGCGCCTGGCTGTGTTCGAGCATGTTCTGGATGCGCACGTGGTGACGGTCGTCCAGCAGGCTGGTTTCCCGCGACAGCAGGCGTTTGGCCCGGTGGAATTGGTGCCGCACCGAGTGATCGACTTTCTCCAGTTCCTGCTTGACCAGCGGCGCGATGACCAGCCGGCGGTACTGCGCCATGATCTGGAAACGGTTGTTGAGAATCGCCATGGCCGTGTCCATGTCCAGGTGGCCCTTGCCTTCGACCCGGTGGGCGATCGGTGCAACCCGCTGGACCTTGGCCAAGCGCAGGAAACTGAACACCCGGATCCAGGCCCAGCCCAGGTCGAATTCCCATTTGCGTACCGACAGCTTGGCCGAGTTGGGATAGGTGTGGTGGTTGTTGTGCAGTTCTTCGCCGCCGATCAGGATGCCCCAGGGCACCAGGTTGGTTGCCGCGTCGCGGCATTCGAAATTGCGGTAGCCCACGGCATGGCCCAGGCCATTGACCACGCCGGCGGCCCAGACGGGAATCCACATCATCTGGATGGCCCAGATAGTGATGCCGATGGTGCCGAACAGCAGCAGATCGATGCCCGCCATGATCGCCACGCCCAGCAGAGGGAAGCGGCTATAAAGGTTGCGCTCGATCCAGTCTTCGGGGCAGTTCTTGCCGTAGATGCGCAGGGTTTCCGGGTTTTCCGCCTCGGCGCGATACAGCTCGGCGCCTTTGCGCAGCACGGTGGACAAGCCTTTGATGACCGGGCTGTGTGGGTCGTCGACGGTCTCGCATTTGGCGTGGTGCTTGCGGTGGATGGCGGTCCACTCGCGGGTGTTCTGTGCCGTGGTCAGCCACAGCCAGAAGCGGAAGAAATGTTTGAGGCCGGCATTGAGCTCCAGGGAGCGATGCGCTGAATAACGGTGCAGGTAGACCGTGACGGCAATGATCGTGACGTGGGTCATCAGCAGGGTGACTGCCACCAGTGACCAGGCCGACAGGCCAAGAAAACCTTCGTACCACATAGGCTGTAGGGCCCTCGAAAAAGATAGAAACTGCCGTTGCATTATCACCGGCCCTACAGATAAAACCAGTCGGCCTTTCAGATAAGAGTGGCTGGATGTTTCTTCCTCTATAATCCCCACCTCTTCGTAGGGACATGGAAGGCCGAATGACTGCCTATCAACGCAGTGCCATGCGCGTAGCGCTGCTTTATCTCGTGCTGTCAGTCGTCTGGCTGCAACTGATTGGTTATTTATTGAGTAGTTTCTTCGATCAATTGGCCGACAGACAGCGTTGGTTACTGATCAACGGTTATGCCTGGATCCTGCTCAGCGCTGGGTTGGTCTTCCTGGCGCGGGCACGGATCTCGCGGTTCTTTGGGAAAAGCGAGCACAGCGCCGATCGAGAGCGCCTGCGCCAGGCTGCCGCCGTCTTCGATTGCACCCGCGAAGGGGTGTTGGTCACGGACCGCAACGGCCTGATCGTGCACGTGAACCGGGCTTTCATGGCGATCACCGGTTATGTGCGCGAGGAAGTGCTGGGCCAGCGTCCCAATCTGTTCAAGTCCGGTCGCCATGGTCCGGATTTCTATCGCGACATGTTTGCCACCCTGGCCAGCCAGGGCGAGTGGAGCGGGGAAATCTGGAATCGGCGTAAAAGTGGTGAGATCTACCCGCAATGGCAGACGATCCGCGTCGTTCGCGATGATAACGACCAGATCAGCCATTATGTCGCGGTGTTTTCGGATATCAGCGCCATCAAGGATTCCGAGCACGAATTGGCTTACCTGGCCCATCACGACCCGCTGACGGGCTTGCCCAACCGCTTGCTGTTTTCTGATCGCACCGAGCAGGCCCTGACGTCGGCGCAGTTGCACAAGCGTGGCTGCGCGTTGTTGCTGCTGGACCTGGATCACTTCAAGAACATCAATGACAGCCTGGGTCATAACGTGGGCGATGAGCTGCTCAAAGGCGTGGCCGAGCGGTTTCGCGGGCTTTTCGCCCCGGGCGTGACCCTGGCCCGGCTGGGGGGCGACGAGTTTGCGGTACTGGTGGAAAACTGCTCGCAGCCAGGCCAGGCAGCGGCGCTGGCCCGGCGCATCCTTGATGCATTGAAAGAGCCACTGCGCTTCGATGACCACGCCTTGTTCATCAATGCCAGCATCGGCATCAGCCTGTTTCCCGGCGATGCCCTCAGCGCCGGGCAACTGCTGCGCAACGCCGATTCGGCCTTGTTCAAGGCCAAGAGTGCCGGGCGCGATGGCTACGCCTTGTACACCGAAGAGCTCACGGCCCACGCTCAGCAACGGGTCGAGATCGCTTTCGAACTGCGTCGCGCGCTGCAGGAACAGGAGCTGCGCGTTCACTACCAGCCGGTACACGACCTGGCGACCAGTCGCCTGATCGGTGTCGAGGCCTTGGTGCGCTGGCAGCATCCCACGCGTGGGTTGGTGTCGCCGGCCGAGTTCATTCCCATCGCTGAGCGCACCGGGCTGATCGCCCAGATCGACGCGTGGGTCATGGAGCAGGCTTGTCGGCAAATGTGCCAGTGGCAGCAAGCCGGCGTGATGCTGTCATTTGTCGCGGTCAACGTCTCCAGTCGATTGTTCGCCCATCACGAGTTGTTCGAGCAAGTCGCCCGGGTGCTGCACGACACGGGTCTGGACCCCGCTTGCCTGGAGTTGGAAGTGACCGAAAGCGCGGTGATGGAAGACCCGGAAGTGGCGCTGGAGCAGATGCACCGACTGCGGGAGTTGGGCGTGCGGCTGGCGATCGACGATTTCGGCACGGGTTATTCGTCGTTGCTGCGGCTCAAGCGCTTGCCGGTGCAGAAGCTCAAGATCGATCAGGGTTTTGTCGCCGGGTTGCCGTGGGATGAGGACGACGCGGCGATCGTCAGGGTGATCGTTGCCCTGGCCCGCAGCATGGGCATGCAGGTGCACGCCGAAGGCATCGAGCAGCGCGAGCAAGCGGTATTCCTGCTCGAACATGCCTGTGAGCTGGGCCAGGGCTACTGGTTTGGGCGGCCTGTTGCGGCGGTGCAACTGGACTGGAGCCATGCACCGGCTATCGCCTGAATATGTCGTGTGACTTGTCTGGTTTTTTGGTTATATAAAAATTCTTAAATAGTCTTTTTAAGAATATCTCGCTTTATCTAGTATTGCTCCCACGCCGTAAGCAGTGCCGCCCACTGCCAGGCATTCATTCAAAGGAGCAGCAGCATGAGCGTATCTCTACGTAGCGTTGACGGCCAGGACGAAGCAACCATCTTGCGCGAGATCCAGAGCGCATTGCGCGATCTACGCTTTGGGGCAGTGGAAATCACTGTGCACAACGCCCAGGTGGTCCAGATCGAACGCAAGGAAAAGTTCCGCCTGCAACAGCCGAGTCATAAGCCGTCTTGAAAAAATCTAGAAGATCGCAGCCTTCGGCAGCTCCTACAGGGGGGCTTGGCGTAGGAGCTGCCGAAGGCTGTGATCTTTTTACCGACCACCCGATTTCCAGAAGCCATAAGAAAACCAGAATTCCAGGAGCTTTCACTATGTCGTCAATTCGTCGTTATGCCCTGGCCGCCCTGGCCAGTGCTGTTTTTGCAGGTTCGGCCGTCGCCAAGGATTATGAGCTGCTCAACGTTTCCTATGACCCGACTCGCGAGCTTTATCAGGATTACAACGCCGAATTCGTCAGTTTCTGGAAGAAAGCGCACCCGGACGACAGCGTGAAGATTCAACAATCCCACGGTGGCTCGGGCAAGCAAGGCCGGGCGGTGATCGATGGCCTGCGGGCTGATGTAGTGACCCTGGCCCTGGCCGGCGACATCGATGAAATCGCCAAGCTGGGCAAGTCCCTGCCGGCGGACTGGCAAAAGCGCCTGCCTGAGGCCAGCACACCCTACACGTCCACCATCGTGTTCCTGGTGCGCAAGGGCAACCCCAAGGGCATCAAGGACTGGGGCGATCTGATCAAGAACGATGTGTCGGTCATTACCCCGAACCCGAAGACCTCCGGCGGTGCTCGCTGGAACTTCCTCGCCGCCTGGGCCTACGGTCTCAAGGCTAACGAGGGTGACGAAGCCAAGGCCAAGGAGTACGTGCAAGCGTTGTTCAAGCACGTGCCGATCCTCGACACCGGTGCTCGTGGTTCGACCATTACCTTCGTCAACAACGGTCAGGGCGACGTGTTGCTGGCCTGGGAAAACGAAGCCTTCCTGGCGCTGAAAGAAGATGGCGGCGCGGACAAGTTCGACATCGTCGTGCCGTCGTTGTCGATCCTCGCCGAACCGCCGGTGGCGGTGGTGGACAAGAACGCCGAGAAAAAGGGCAATCTTGAGATTGCCGAAGCCTACCTCAAGCACCTGTACAGCCCGGCCGGCCAGGAAATCGCCGCGAAGAACTTCTATCGTCCACGTGACAAGGACGTGGCCGCCAAGTATTCCCGGCAGTTCCCGAAACTGGACCTGGTGACCATCGACAAGGACTTCGGTGGCTGGAAAACCGCCCAGCCGAAATTCTTCAATGATGGCGGCGTGTTCGACCAGATCTATCAGGCGCAGTAAGCTGGACAGGCCTGAATGAGCTGATTGCAGGCTAATGCCGGACACTGAATCTGTGGCAAGGGGATGTTGTTGTGGGAGCAAGGCTTGCCCGCGATGAAGGCGATGCGGTCCTTTAGAAACCGAGTCGCCCCCCTTCGCGGGCAAGCCTTGCTCCCACCCAGTTTTGCTCCCACAGTGTGTTTTCAACCAAGGACCTTTATGTCGCGTCGCATATCCCCCGTCATACCCGGCTTCGGGCTGACGCTGGGCTACACCCTGGTGTACCTCAGTCTGATTGTGCTCATACCCCTGGCGGCGATGTTCGTGCATGCCGCCCAACTCACCTGGGAACAGTTCTGGGCGATCATCTCGGCGCCGCGGGTGCTGGCTGCCTTGAAGCTCAGTTTCGGCACGGCGCTGTACGCCGCGATCATCAACGGCGTGATCGGTACGCTGCTGGCCTGGGTGCTGGTGCGCTACACCTTCCCCGGTCGCAAGATCATCGACGCGATGATCGACCTACCGTTCGCCCTGCCCACCGCCGTGGCCGGCATCGCCCTGACGGCGTTGTACGCGCCGACCGGTCTGGTTGGCCAGTTCGCCACCGACCTGGGCTTCAAGATCGCCTACACGCCGCTGGGCATCACCCTGGCGCTGACCTTCGTGACGCTGCCGTTCGTGGTGCGCACGGTGCAGCCGGTGCTGGCCGATATTCCCCGTGAAGTCGAAGAGGCCGCCGCTTGCCTCGGTGCCAAGCCGTGGCAGGTATTCCGTCACATCCTCGTGCTGGCGTTGTTGCCGGCCTGGTTGACCGGCTTCGCCCTGGCCTTTGCCCGTGGCGTGGGCGAGTACGGCTCGGTGATTTTCATCGCCGGCAACATGCCGATGAAAACCGAGATCCTGCCGCTGCTGATCATGGTCAAGCTCGACCAATACGACTACACCGGCGCCACCTCCATCGGCGTGTTGATGCTGGTGGTTTCCTTCGTCCTGTTGCTGCTGATCAACCTGCTGCAGCGGCGCATCGAAACCCCATAAGGAGGCGCGAACATGTCCCAATCGTCTATTTCCGCGGCCTCCACCAACGCCGCTCGCCGCGGCAGTGCGACTTCGCGGCGAATCCTGATCGGCCTCGGCTGGCTGATCTTTGCGCTGTTCCTGCTGTTGCCGCTGTTCATCGTGGTGTCCCAGGGCCTGAAGCTCGGCCTGGGAGCGTTCTTTACCGCGATCTTTGAACCCGACGCGCTGTCGGCGTTGAAGCTCACGGTGATCGCGGTGCTGATCTCGGTGCCGCTGAACCTGGTGTTCGGTGTCAGCGCTGCGTGGTGCGTGAGCAAATATTCATTCCGTGGCAAGAGCATGCTGGTGACCCTGATCGACTTGCCGTTCTCGGTATCGCCGGTGATCGCCGGCCTGGTCTATGTGCTGATGTTCGGCGCCCAGGGCCTGTTCGGGCCATGGCTGTCGGATCACGACATCCAGATCGTGTTCGCGCTGCCGGGCATCGTCCTGGCGACCATCTTCGTCACCGTGCCGTTCGTGGCCCGTGAGCTGATCCCGCTGATGCAGGAGCAGGGCACCCAGGAAGAAGAAGCCGCGCGCCTGCTGGGCGCCAATGGCTGGCAGATGTTCTGGCATGTCACCGTGCCGAACATCAAGTGGGGGCTGATCTATGGCGTGGTGCTGTGTACCGCCCGGGCCATGGGCGAGTTCGGCGCGGTGTCGGTGGTGTCCGGGCACATTCGCGGGGTGACCAACACCCTGCCGCTGCACGTCGAGATCCTCTACAACGAATACAACCACGTGGCCGCGTTCGCCGTGGCGAGCCTGTTGCTGATCCTGGCGCTCTTCATCCTGCTGCTCAAGCAGTGGAGCGAAAACCGAATCAACCGCCTGCGCGCCAGCGCCGCGGAGGAATAAGTCATGTCGATCGAAGTTCGTAACGTCAGCAAGAATTTCAACGCCTTCAAGGCCCTGGACGATATCAGCCTGGACATCCAGAGCGGTGAACTGGTGGCGCTGCTGGGCCCGTCGGGCTGCGGCAAGACCACTCTGCTGCGGATCATCGCCGGCCTCGAAACCCCGGACCAGGGCAACATCGTGTTCCACGGCGAGGACGTTTCCGGCCACGACGTACGTGATCGCAACGTCGGTTTCGTGTTCCAGCACTACGCTTTGTTCCGCCACATGACGGTGTTCGATAACGTTGCCTTCGGCCTGCGCATGAAGCCCAAGAACCAGCGCCCGAACGAAAGCCAGATCGCGACCAAGGTCCACGAATTGCTGAACATGGTGCAACTGGACTGGCTCGCCGACCGCTATCCCGAGCAGTTATCCGGCGGCCAGCGCCAGCGCATTGCCCTGGCCCGCGCATTGGCGGTGGAGCCCAAGGTATTGCTGCTGGACGAACCCTTCGGCGCCCTCGACGCCAAGGTCCGCAAGGAACTGCGTCGCTGGCTGGCGCGGCTGCACGAGGACATCAACCTGACCTCGGTGTTCGTGACCCACGACCAGGAAGAAGCCATGGAAGTCGCCGACCGGATCGTGGTGATGAACAAAGGCGTGATCGAGCAGATCGGCTCACCGGGTGATGTGTATGAAAACCCGGCCAGCGACTTTGTGTATCACTTCCTCGGCGACTCGAACCGCCTGCACTTGGGTGAGGACCGGCATGTGCTGTTCCGCCCTCACGAAGTGTCCCTGTCGCGCTCGGAGCTGGAAGACCACCATGCCGCCGAAGTGCGGGATATTCGCCCGCTCGGCGCCACCACTCGGGTAACCCTGAAGGTGGAAGGCCAGAGCGAATTGATCGAAGCCGAAGTGGTTAAGGACCACGACAGCCTGGTGGGCCTGGCGAAGGGCGAGACGCTGTTCTTCAAGCCGAAGGTCTGGCAGAAAGTCTCAAACCTTTAAAAGCAAAAAGCATCGCGAGCGGGCTCGCTCCCACAGTAGAACTTCAGTGAACACAATATTTGTGTACTTATGGAGATCCATTGTGGGAGCGAGCCTGCTCGCGATGGCGCCCTCACTGACACCCCGAGTCGAATCCGAATAACACCGCCCGACCTTGCTTCGATTGGTTCTACTCCACCACCTTTTCCCATCTCAAACCCTACCTAGACTCTGACTTGCCAGGAGGCAGTGAGAGTCTAGGTAAGGACCGGTGTTATCTCCTGGCGCCCTGATGCCAAGGAGATAAAGCATGAGAATGGAAGTCAGTCGGCACGGCCCGTTTGGCTGTGCCTTGATAAGCGTTTTATTGAGCCCATCCGTCAGCGCCACCCCCTCGTTATCGCCGCAGATACCATTCGATGTCACGGTTACCGGCCAACATCCCACTCTGGTCAGCCTTCAGCGCGATTTCGACGATCTGTCATGGCAGACCTTCATTGCCCTGAACTGGCCCGCGCTGGACAACGGCAATCCCAATACCGGCACCTCTATCGGCAAGCAGGATGGCGCCACGGTGTGGGAAAGCTGGAAAGAGAGCTACCAGATCTTCCGGGCCAAGGGCCAGACGCCGCTGCCCTGGAACGCCCCGGCAAGTCTCCCCGACGCGTGCAAGTCACTCAAGCCCGGCCGGTTGTTGCAGCAGATGGGCAAGGTACCCGATGTGCTGGATGAGTTTATCCAGCCCTTCGAGAGCGGCCCGCTGGTGGACCAGAACGGTGTCTACACGCGCAACGAAATCGTGGTCAACCAATCGATGTTCAACGGGATCGTCGACAATGGCCTGTACAGCATCGAAGGCCAGCAGAAGTTCTTTGCCGCCAATCCGAAGAACGCCGTGGCCTTCAGCTGCGGTTCCACCGAGAGCCAGCAGGTCGGTGCGGTGATGGTGAAAGCGTCGTGGAAAGTGCTGGGCCCCAATGACAACCGGCAGGATTTTCACACCGTCGATGCGCTGGTCTATACCCCGGGCAACAGCGACCCGAGCCATGGGCCGATTGTCGAGGAGTCGTGCGTCTCCGAGCCGGTCGGGTTGGTGGGATTGCACATGGTCCATAAGACCGCCAGCGCGGCGCAATGGGTCTGGTCAACCTTCGAGCATGTGAAGAATGTGCCGGACAAAAACACCCCCGTCGCCCAGCGGACTGGGCCATATCTGTTCTACAACGCGGCCAGCAAAAGCGATATCAACCAGCCGCCGCCACGGCCCTGGAACCCGGCGGTCAAGGCGACGCCCTCGCAAATCGTGCGCGACGTGCCGCTGACCGACGCCACCAAAAACCTCAATACGACCTATCAAGCGCTGTTGCGCACGGTGAACCCGCAGAGCGTCTGGGCGAACTATCAACTGATCAGTACCCAGTGGCCGTCGGCACCACAGCCGAACTGCCAGATATCAGCCGCCAACCCGTTGGGCAGTCCCGCGCCGTTGTTCCTGGCCAACGCCACGCTGGAAACCTACATCCAGGGCACGGTGCCGCAGGCATCTTCCAGTTGCATGGCCTGTCACGGCAATGCGGCCACCCATGTCACCGAGTCACCGCGTACCAGCTTCGCGGATTTCACCTATTTACTCGAACGCGCACAGTCCACTGGCGGACAAGGAGTCAACCATGAGCAGTGATCTGGACAATTTCGTAGGCCTGTCATCGGCCCTGACCGGCATTCCCACCGATCGGCTGGCACCGACGATCGACCAGGTAGGTTTGCCGTCGACTTTTCTCGCGTTCATCACCCCGCGTATCACCCCTGAGGTGCTCAACACGTTACTGACGCAATACGCCACGCTGGCGGCCGACCACATCCCGCCCGACCAGATCGCCAAGGCGGTGCTGATGGACGGATCGCGCCCAGCCGTCACGCAGACCGCCCAAGCCGCGCGTTCGATCATGAAGCTGTGGTTGCTGGGGGTCTGGTATCAGCCGTATGCCACTGGCAGCTACAAATCGACCGATTCGACGGTGGTGTCCGACCAGGCCTACATCCAGAGCTGGGCCTGGAAAATTGCCCAGGCCCATCCCATGGGCTACAGCGAGATGTTTTTCGGCTATTGGAACACCACGCCGCCCAGCCTTGAGGACTACACCGGCGTGCCCGCCAACGATCAGGGAGCCTCGTCATGAGTACCGAACAAGCAGAGGTGATCATCGTTGGCGCGGGGCTGGCCGGCAGTATCATCGCTTATCAGTTGGGCATGGCCGGCGTCGATGTACTGGTGCTCGAATCGGGTCCGGAGATCCCGGTCAACCGCACGCAATACCTGGAGCGCTTCTACACCGCCACGCTGAAAACCCCGGAATCCCCTTATCCGCCGGTGTCGACACTGGATACGCCGCGTGACCCGGCCAAGGAAAATGCCCCTCGGGCCACCATCGCCGACCTGATCCTCGGCTGGAACGAGCCGAAAACCAGCTACCTGGTGCAGAAAGGTCCGCTGCCCTTCAACAGCACCTATGAACGGGTGGGCGGCGGCACGACCTGGCATTGGGTCGGGACGTGCCTGCGCATGGTACCGAACGATTTTCGCCTGAGGAGCAAGTACGGCGTAGGGGTGGATTGGCCCATCGGTTACGACGACCTGCAAAGCGCCTATTGCCGGGCCGAGGCGGAAATCGGGGTGTCGGCCAATGTCGCCGACCAGGCCTACCTGGGCATGACCTTTCCCGAAGGTTACTCCTTCCCGATGCACAGCATCCCGTTGTCGCTGGTCGATGGCAGTTTCGTCAGCGCCGTGACCGGGCAGACGTTCGACGGCTTGCCGCTGGTGGTCAGCCCGACGCCGGCCGGGCGCAACTCCCAGCCCTACGCCGGGCGTCGGGTGTGTGCCGGCAATACCAACTGCACGCCGATCTGCCCGATCCAGGCCAAGTACGACGCGACCGTGACCATGAACAAGGCCCTGTCCACCGGCAAGGTCCGGGTCATGTACCGGACCGTGGCCAGCAAAGTGACGGTGGGCCCGGACAAGAACATCAATGGCGTCGAATTCATTCAATACCAGCTTGGCGACGGACCGCAGACGGGAACCGGCGTGGCCATCGGGCAGCGTTACGTGATCGCGGCCCATGCCATTGAAACCCCTAAATTGTTGCTCAACTCCAAGACCCCGGCCTGGCCCAACGGCGTGGCCAACAGCAGTGGGCAAGTGGGACGCAGTTTGTCCGACCACCCGATTTACCTGGCCTGGGGGCTGATGCCGGAAGGCAAGACGGTATTTCCATACCGTGGTCCGGTGTCCACGGCGGGCATCGAGAGCCTGCGTGATGGCGACTTTCGCAGCCAGCGAGCGGCATGGCGCATCGAAATCGGCAACGAGGGCTGGAACTGGCCGGTGGGCGACCCTTACGTCACCGTGGCCGATTTTATCGACGGCAAGAACAAAAGTTGCACCAACCCGTTGCCATCGAAAGAGAACCCGCCGCCGCCCACTGAGGCGCTTTACGGCACGGCGCTGATTCAACGGCTCAACGACCTGTTCATCCGCCAGTTTCGGATCGGTTTTTTGGTGGAGCAGGTGGAGGAGCATCCCGACCAGTCCAATAGCTACATCGTGCCCTCGACGGACAAGCTCACGGACGGGCTCGGCATTCTCCGGCCGGAAATCCACTACGACCTGTCCGATTACACCAAGGAAGGTTTCAGGCAGGCGAAGATACTGGCGAGCCACATCATCAAGGACCTGCTCGGGGCCGTGGAACTGACGGCACCCATTGGCAAAGGGACCTTCAGGTACAAAGACGAGGATTACAGCTTCCAGGGCGCCGGGCACCTGATGGGGACTTATCGCATGGGCGATGACCCGGCCAAGTCGGTGGTGGACAAGTATCAACGCAGTTGGGACCACAAGAACCTGTTCCTGGTGGGCGATGGCGTGTTCCCCAGCACCGGCACCTCGAATCCGAGCCTGACGATTGCGGCGCTGTCGTTCCAGGCCGGGGACACCGTGGCCAACGACCTGAAGGCGGTGACCATGCAGGTCCAGGCCAACAATCCTTGGCAGGGCACGGGTGTGCAGGTCAACGGGTTGGTACCGCGCCTGGTTCGCTACGTCAGCGGGTTATGGTGCGCGAGTCCGCAGGGTGGCAATGTCGATGGAAAGGGCGGTTCCAGGCACATCGACTACAGCAGCTATGCGTTGCCCGGTGCGGCCGAAGGCGCCTTGATCGGTCGCGTGGGCAATGGTGGCAAGCCGTTCCTGGTGGGTGATCTGGCGCAGGTTCCGGGCGACCAGCAAGGGGAGCTGCAACTGTGCATCAACGATGACCTGACCGGGCAGTACGGGTCTGGCTTGAAAGATAACACCGGCGCGCTGACGATTCGGATCGAGTTCGGTGCGCTGTAACGCTTGAGCGGTAGTGGCCACCTCCTGTGGGAGCGAGCTTGTGGGAGCAAGGCTTGCCCGCGATGCAAACACCTCGGTGTAGCTGATTAGACCGAGGCGATGCCATCGCGGGCAAGCCTTGCTCCCACAGACTCGCTCCCATAGAGGGGGGCTTCAGGCCGCCGAGCGCTGGTTGCGCAGGGTTACCGGCCCGACGCGCTCTTCAATAGCCTGCTTCAGTTCGCCACGAAGTCCCAGCAGGAAACCCGCTTCAACCACCACGAACAACGGCCCGACAATCAACCCTGTGAGGTCGTCGACGAACGCCGGCTTGCGGCCTTCGTAATAGTGACCGACAAACTGGATCACCCAACCCACTACAAACATGCCCAGGCCACTGCCCAGCCACACCGAAGTGCTTTGCGCGGCGAGCATCTGGCCCAGCCAAACCGCCAGGCCCAGTAGCACCGTCATCAACACACCCAGGCGTATTTCCAGGCGCAGGTAGAACCACGCACTGGCCACGGCCGCCAGCAACGCGGGCGACACCAGAACCGCACCCATCGGCCAGCCGGGTCGTGACAACAACACGGCGACGGCGACGAAGATCAGCGGAATGCCAATGAAATGGCTGGCGATGTTGCGCGGGTCGCGATGATAGGCGGCGTATTGACTGAGATGATCGACGAGGCTTTTCATTGTTGTTCCTCCTGAGGTGATGCCTGCATGATGCCCGGGTACCCCAAGGTGTTCTGTCAGTTAGCCGACACTTGTCCCGGAGTTTCCATGAATTCGCATCCCTGGCACTCACACCTGATGGCCGGCCACTGGTACAGCCATCTGCCTGATGAGTTACAGAATAGTCTGCTGGACATGGCGCGGCTGCGCCGCCTGCCGCCGGGCCATCGGCTGTTCCAGCGTGGCGATCCACCCTGCGGGTTGTATGCCGTGCTGGAAGGCGCGGTGCGTGTCGGTGCGGTGAACGAACAGGGCAAGGAGGCGTTGCTGAGCGTGGTGGAGGCGCCCCACTGGTTCGGTGAAATCTGCCTGTTCGATGGCCAGCCGCGGACCCATGATGCGGTGGTCGTAGGTCAATCTGCGCTGCTGCACTTGCCCCAGGCGCCGTTGCTGGCCTTCCTGCAAGAACAACCGATCTATTGGCGGCATCTCGCATTATTGATGAGCCACAAACTGCGCCTGACCTTCATCAACCTCGAGCACCTGAGCCTGATGCCCGCACCGGCCCGCGTGGCCCACCGCCTGCTGATGATCGCCGAAGGCTACGGCGAAATCGAACCGGCGCGCCGGGTTCTGCAACTGCCTCAGGAGCAACTGGCGCTGATGCTCGCGCTGTCGCGCCAGACTACCAACCAGGTCCTCAAGGACCTTCAAGCCCAAGGCATCCTTCATCTCAGTTATGGCGAGATCGAAATCCTCGACATCGAGCGGTTGCGGGCCCTGACCACAACCTGAAGTCTGTGGGAGCGGCCATGCACAAACGGTGTGGCGAGGGAGCTTGCTCCCGCTGGCCTGCGCAGCAGGCCCCAGCATGTTTACAGGCGGAGTGCTTGGACCGGTTTTGCGGCTGCTGCGCAGCCGAGCGGGAGCAAGCTCCCTCGCCACGGGGCTTGGGTTGCCTGGGCGAAAATCATCGCGAGCAAGCAAGCCCGCTCCCACAGGGGGTTGGTGTTGTCGCAACTATCGTGGTCACACCGTCCCCATTGTGGGAGCGAGCTTGCTCGCGATAGGGCCAGCCCAGGCGCTGCAAATCCCTAGCGCAACCCATCCCGAAACTGACCCGGCGTCATTCCGGTCCAGCGTTTGAACGCGCGGCTGAAGCTGCTGGCATCGGCAAATCCCAACAGATAACTGACTTCGCTCAGCGAACATTGCGGATCGCGCAGGTGCAGCAGCGCGAGGTTTTCCCGGCATTCGTTGAGCAGTGCGTCGAAGCGGCAGCCTTCGTCGGCCAGGTGCCGTTGCAGGCTGCGCAGGCTCAGGTGCATGGCCTGGGCGATGCGTTCGGCGCTGGGTTCGCCTTCGGGCAGTTGGGCCTCGATGGCCGCGCGGACCTTGCGTTCCCAGGTCAGTGGCTTGAGCTGGGCGAGGGTGCGCTCGAGCACTGTTTCGTTGTGTTCGGCCAGTTCCGGGTTGGCGTCGTCCAGGTGGCTGTCGAAGTCGCTGAGCTCGAACTCCAGGCGATCCTGGTCGGCGCCAAAATGTACCGGCGAGCGGAATACCTTGTGCCAGGGCGCGGGATCCGCTGGCTCCGGGCGTCGCAGGTAGACCGCCAGCGGTGCGTAATCGCGGCCCAGGCGGTTGCGGCAGGTGCGCACATAAATCGCCGCGAACGCATCGATGGCCTCGAAGGCTGGCGCCGGTCGGCCCGGCGGCACGTCGAGGCTGAAGCGATAACGGTCTTCGCCACGGCTCAATTGCAGGGTCAGCGCATCGCTGACCACCGGGTGATAGCGCACGATCCGCTCGAACACTTCTCGCAGGCTGCCGCTGGCGACCAAGGCATAACCCAGCGCGTGGAACGTGGTGGGGCTGACGAAGCGCGAGACCCGCAGGCCGATGGCCGGGTCGCCGCTGGCCTGCACCGCCAACGCCCACAGGCGTGTGGTGCCTGAGAGCGGGTAGCGGGCGTTCGGGTCGTCCATCAGTTGTGGATCGAGCCCGGCTTCGACGCACAGGGCATGGCTGTCCAGGCCCAACGCATCGAGCTGTTTGCGCAGGGCGCGGGTCCAGCTGGCAAGGGAGGTCGGTTCAGTCATGACGATTGGCGCTTGCGGTCAACAGGTTGGCGTTTACGGCTACCACCCGAGGGGACAACGCCCGGCAGGATGAGCACATCGATAACAGAGGATGTAAGCCATGCACGGCACTTGCGCAAGCCCCGAGCGATTGAATGCACAACAGCGATCCGCCCATATTCGCCAGGTGGTATTGGCCCGGGGCGAGCAATTGCGTCAGCGCTACTCGATTTTGCGCCACCAGGATGCATTGGGCGCGGGCATCCTGGCGTTTGCCCTGGCCGGAATGATCGGTTCGGCGCTGCTCTACATCAACGGTCATCTTGCCGGATGGGCGTGCCTGCTGCTCAACGCTTTTTTCGCCTCCCTGACCCACGAGCTGGAACACGACCTGATCCACAGCATGTACTTTCGCAAGCAACGCCTGCCCCACAACCTGATGATGGGCCTGGTGTGGCTGGCGCGGCCGAGCACCATCAACCCGTGGATCCGCCGCCACCTGCACCTCAACCATCACAAGGTATCCGGCAGCGAGGCCGACATGGAGGAACGGGCCATCACCAACGGCGAACCCTGGGGGCTGGCGCGGTTGCTGATGGTCGGCGACAACGTGATGTCGGCCTTCATCCGCCTGCTGCGAGCCAAGACCTGGGCGCACAAGGGCAGCATCCTCAAGCGCACGCTGAAGGTGTACTTCCCGCTGGCACTGCTGCACTGGGGCGCCTGGTATGTGTTCCTGGGTTTTCACGGGGCCAACGGTGTCGCCAGCCTGCTGGGCACGTCGATTGACTGGTCGACGACTACGCTGGCGACGATGCAGGTGATCGACATCGCGGCAGTGGTGATCATTGGCCCGAACGTGCTGCGGACCTTTTGCCTGCACTTCATCAGTTCGAACATGCACTACTATGGCGACGTCGAGCCGGGTAACGTCATCCAGCAAACCCAAGTGCTCAATCCGTGGTGGTTGTGGCCGTTGCAGGCGTTCTGCTTCAACTTTGGCAGCAGCCACGGGATCCATCATTTCGTGGTGAAGGAACCGTTCTATATCCGTCAAATGACGGTACCGGTGGCTCACAAGGTGATGCGCGAGATGGGCGTGCGGTTCAATGATTTCGGGACGTTTGGGCGGGCGAATCGGTTTGTGCGCAAGCAGACTGCGGCAGTCGAGGCGACTCAACCTGCTCGAGCCTGATGCCTTCAATCGGGTTGGAACGGCGACTCACTCAGGATGACCCCAGTCTCTTCCACGTAACGCTGCCAATGCCCGATCAATGCCTGGAGTTTGTCGGGCTGACTGTCGGCCAGGTCGTGGATTTCTCCCGGATCAGCGCCCAGATCGTAGAGTTGCCAGGTCGCCGGTCCCACGGGGCCGGGGATGTACACGGCTTTCCATTGGCCCTGGCGAATCGCCCGGCGTCCGAACAACTCCCAGCCGGTGACGGTTTGTTCATCGTGTACCCGGGCGGTTTCGCCAGACAAAAAGCCCAGCCACGACTTACCCCGCAGTTCGGCGATGTCCTTGCCTTGCCAGCGGTTGCCGGGATGGCGTACGCCGGCCAGGTCCAGGATGGTTGGCGTGATGTCCATCACGGTGCCGAAGCCGTGGCTGATCTGCCCTTTGATGGGTAATGGCCGATAGTGCAGCAAGGCGGGCACGCGGATTCCACCTTCGGTGGTAAAGGCCTTGAACAGCCGTGACGGGGCGGTCGCGACCTGCGCCCAGCTAGGCCCGTACCAGACGTAGGAGTTGGCGCGGCCAATGTTGTCCAGGCTGTTGTCGTAGTGTTGGTTCAGATAAGTCAGCAGCTCGGGACCGAACCGGGGGAAGGCCTCCAGCAGCGCGCCTTCTGCGCCGTTATCGGACATGAACAAAATGAAGGTGTTGTCCAGTTGCCCCTGGTCGCGCAGGTAGTTGACTACCCGGCCGATGTTCCAGTCCATGCGCTCGACCATCGCTGCGTAAACTTCCATGGCCCGGGCGGAAATCTGCCGCTGCCCGGCGTTTAGGGCATCCCATTGGGCGCTCAGCTGGATCAGCGGGTGTGGCTCTACGTCGGCATCGATCAGGCCGAGGGCCTTGAGCTTTTCCAGGCGCTCCAGGCGCAGCACCTCGGGGCCCGCGTCGTAGCGACCGCGATACTTTTCGACTATTTCGGCCGGTGCCTGCAACGGCCAGTGTGGCGCCGAAAAGGGCAGGTAGGCAAAGAATGGCCGGCTCTGGTCGCGTTCCTTGAGGTACTGCAACAGCTTGTCGCCAAAGGCGTCGGAAGAGTAGAAACCTTCGGGCAGTTCTTCGACGAACCGATCGTCCTCGATATACAGCGCCGGGGTGGATTTGAGCAGCCGCGGCGTCTGTTCATCGTAGACAGGCTCGAAGCCATAGTGGTTGGCGGCGCCGGGCAGCAATGCAAACGAACGCTCGAAGCCTCGGGCATGGGGCGCTCGTTCGGCGGTCAGGCCCAGGTGCCATTTACCACTCATCAACGTCTGGTAGCCGGCTTCGCGCAGCAGTTCGGGCAGGGCCGCCACCCGGTCATTGAGATGACCTTCGTAGCCGGGCTTACCGATCAGCTCCGGGGTCAATGCCTCGGCCATCGTGCCGATACCGGCGATGTGGTGGTCGGTGCCGGTGAGCAGCATCGAACGGGTTGGCGAGCAGGTGGGCGCGGTGTGAAAGTCCGTCAGGCGCAAGCCGTTGAGCGCCAGGGCATCGAGATTCGGCGTCGCGATTTCACCGCCGAATGCGCCGATGTCGGAAAAGCCCAAATCATCAGCCAGGATGACCAGGAAGTTGGGACGTTGTGGCATCAAGATCTCCTCAGCAGGCAATGAACGCCAATGGCAGATCGCGGATTTGCACCGGCGTGGCGGGTTGGTAATGGTCGTCGCTGGTCAGCTCATGCAGCAGTTGTTCGCGCAGTTGGTGAAAGTCGTAGCTGCTGCGCTGGCGTGGGTGGGGAAGGTCGATGTCGACCACTTGTTTGATCCGGCCCGGACGCGGTTCCATGACCACCACCCGGTCGGCCAGGAAAATCGCTTCTTCCACGTCGTGGGTCACCAGCACAGTGGTGATCTGGGCACGGCTACGTATCGCCAACAGCTCATCCTGCATCTGCTGGCGGGTCAGCGCATCAAGCGCACCGAAGGGTTCGTCCAGCAACAGGATTCGAGGGCTGGCCACTAGGCCACGGGCGATCGCCACGCGCTGGGCCATGCCGCCTGACAGTTGGTGTGGGTAGGCGCGGGTGAAGTCCTTGAGCCCCACCAGCTCAATGAATGCGGCGATGCGTTCCCGCTTCTGAGCCGGGCTCAGCGGCTCGTTGACCAGGCCCAGGCCGATGTTGTCCTCCACGCTCAGCCAGGGGAACAACCGGTGTTCCTGGAACACGATGCCGCGTTCGCCACCGATGCCTTCCACTGAACGGCCATCGACGCGAATCTGTCCGCGAAACTGCGTATCCAGGCCAATCAGCAGGCGTAACAGGGTGGACTTGCCGCAGCCACTTGAACCGACAATGGCGACGAACTCGCCTTCGGCGATCTCCAGGTTGAATTCGCGGATGGCTTCCAGTTCGCCGCCGGCGACGTTGAAGGTCTTGCCCACATGGGTGAAGCTGACAATCGGTGCGTTCATGCGTGTCTCCAGCGGGTGGCGCGGCGTTCAATCCGTTGGCCGATGAGGTTGAGCAAGGCTCCGGTCAGCCCCACCAGGAGCATGCCGGCCATGATCAGGTCCATGCGCAGCAATTGCTGGGCACCAATCATCTGGCTGCCGATGCCGCCGTTGGACGGCATGAAATATTCGGCACCGATAGTGCCGAGCCAGGCGTAGATCAGGCTCAGCCGCAGGCCGGCGAAGATGCCCGGCGCGGCGCCTGGCAACACCAGCCGTCGCAGGCGTTGCAGCAGATTCAAACGCAACACTTGGGCCGCCTCGTTGAGCTGTGGGGAAAGGTGGGCGACGCTGCGCTGGGTGGCGATCAACAGCGGGAAGAACGCGGCGAGGGCGACGAACACCCACTTGGCCAGTTCCCCCAACCCGAACCAGGCTGTCAGCAGCGGCACCCAGGCAAAGATCGCGATCTGGCGTAGAGCAGAAAAGGTCGGGCCGAGCAGACGTTCGCTGAACCGTGACAATCCCAACAGCAGCCCCAGGACAAAACCCAGGGTGCCACCCAAGACCAGACCGCCGAGGGTGCGGCCCAGGCTCAGTGCCATGCCTTGGATCAGGCTACCGTCGCGCAGCCCGGCCCAAGTGGTCTGCGAGACCTGCCATGGGCTGACCAGGATGTTTGCGTCGACCCATTGCCGGTCCGTTGCCCATTGCCACAGCCCGAGCAACGCCAATGGCAACAGCCAGGGTTGCAGCCGTTGCCAACCCACATATCGCGGGCCGCGACGGATTTCGGCGGTGGCCGGGTGGGGCCAGTGCACCAGCAGACGGTCGAGCAGGCCGATGCCGCGATCCATGGCCACGCCGATGACACCGATCACAACGATGCAGAAGAACACGATGTCGAGCATGAACAATTGCCTGGCCCAGACCATCAGATAACCAATGCCTTCGCTAGACGCCAGCAGTTCGACAGCCAGTAGCGAAGTCCAGCCAGCCGACAGCGCCAGGCGCACGCCGGCCATGAATGCCGGCAGCGTTGCCGGCAATACCAGGCGCAGCACCCACAGCCGAGGTGGCAGGCGCAACACGGCGGCGGCTTCGCGCAAGCGTGGCTGGGCATCGCGCACACCGACCAGGGTATGCAGGGTCACCGGCACCACGATAGCCTTGACCAGCACCACCAGTTTCAAGACTTCGCCAATGCCGAAGAACACCATGAACAACGGAATCCAGGCCAGGGTCGGTATCTGCGCCAGGCCGGCGAAGGTTGGGAAAACCAAGCGTTCGAGAGACCGGCTCGCACCCAATACGGCCCCCAATAGCGCACCGCTACTGATACCTGTGAGCAACCCCCAGAACAGACGCTGCAAGCTGATTGCCAAATGGCTCCACAATTCTCCGTGAGCCAGTTCCCCGGCACTGGTCCATACCAATGACGGGGCCGGCAGGATCTGTTCGCTCATCCACGCATTGCGGCTGGCCAGCCACCACAACGCAAACAAAGAAACGGGCAGCACCCAGGGCAACAGCTTCTGCCCGAACGGACGCCAGGCCGGATTGCGTTCGGACGGTGCGGCCAGTGGCAAGCTCAACAGGGAAACACGGGCCATAGGGGACCTCCGTTGCAGACTAATGGGCGCCAGAGCGCTCACATTCCTTATATGTATAATTCGTCTATAAAATTTGAAATCAATTCTATTGAGAGATAAGAGGGGTTATTTAAGGCTGAGGTTGCTCGCGCATCCAATGCATTCGAAGAATATTTTCCATGCTCCGGCTGCATACCCGGCTGCAACGCCTGTCCTTGTTCCTATAGGACTAAAAGATATAAAAATGTGAATTTATAGTATTTAAAATCAGCTCCTGAACCTGCGTACGTTCGACTACTCATCGCCTGTTCGCTTTAGGAGCTTCATCTATGAACGTACCTTTCAAACGTGCCATCCGTCGTTTCGCCGTACCCGTCCTGACGGGGTGGTTGGCGTTCTCGGTCCAGGCGGCCGAACTCAAGGAAATCCGCATCGCTGTGCCCGATCTCAGCGCGGGCACTCAGCACAGCGGCGGTGGGGTGGTGGACGTGTTGCGTCAACAGCAGATATTCGAGAAGGCCTTCGCCGAGCAAGGCATTACCATCCAATGGAATTTTTTCAAGGGCGCCGGGCCGGTCATCAATGAAGCCTTTGCCAATGGTCAGGTAGACCTGGCGTACCTGGGAGACCTGGCAGCCATCATTGGCAAATCCAATGGCCTGGACACCCGGTTGCTCAGCGCCACGGCCCGGGGGGTGAAACATTACCTGGGCGTTGTGCCGGGTTCGGGGATCAAGACGCTGCAGGACCTGAAGGGTAAACGCGTGGCGATTTTCCGCGGCACCGCCAGCCAGTTGTCTTTCGACGCAGCCCTGGCGAGCCAGGGTTTGAGCGAGAAGGACCTGAAGGTCATCAATCTGGACTTCAACTCGGCGGTTTCGGCCCTGGCGGCCAGGCAGATCGACGCTACCTGGGGCGGATCGGCCCTGACGGCATTGAAGGCCAAGGGGCTGGCGGAGGTGCCGCTCAATACCCGGGACTTGGCTGGAGCCGGCAGCATCCAGGCCGTGCTGGTGGGTAGCGGAGCATTCGTCGATGCTCATCCGGAGGCGGTCGCCAAATTGCTCAAGGCCCAGCAGCAAGCAGTCGACTGGCTGACCCAGGACAGCAACAAGCAGGCCTACGTGGAATTGGTGTCAGGGCTGGCAAGCTACCCATCGGTAATCCTGGAGCAGGATTTCAAGGACCAGAAGCTGAGCGAGGTTTTCCCCTCGACGCTGGACCCAGTGTTCCTGGGTAAGTTGCAGGACGCGGTCGACCTGGCGGCGGAACAGAGGCTGATCCGCAAGCCGTTCAAGGTGAACGAGTGGGTGACGACGCCTTTGGCGGCTGCCGGTCTATAAGTCGCGACAGACGTCTTGGTCGTGTTACACCGCTGTGCGCAGTTGCTGTTTGTCCACGGTCACCAGCGTTTCGATCATCGCCCGAGCCGCAGGCGACAACCGGAACCCGGCGCGGCTGACGATGCCGCACCGGGCATTCATGCTGTCGAGGTTCTGTGGCAGGTTGCGCCAGTGCAGCAGCACCAGCGAGCCCTGCTGGATGTCCTCGGCAAACGCTTCTTCAGTACCGATGCCAATGGCGTCGGACTGCATCACGATCTTCACCAGCGCCGCGAAGTGTTCGGTCTCGATCGTCGGTGAAAAATCGATCCGGCCACTGAGGTTCGCCAACAGCTTACGAATGCCTGGCGGGATCAGCGTGGTCGCCAGCGGGTAATCGAACATGTCATTGGTCGAGAGGCTTTCCTTCCTCAACAAGGGGTGACCCGGTCGGCAGAAAAACACTCCGCGCCTGGGGGTCAATGCCTGAGTCTGGAAATTGGGGTCGGCTTCGAAATGACGGATGTCGGCGATGAAGAATTCAATCTCTTCACGGCCCAGGGCGCGACTGAGTTTTTCCCAGTTATCCACTTCGAAGCAGGTGCGTACTTTCGGGTGGGCGTTGATGAATTGCGCCACTGCGTCCGGCACCAGTCTCACCGCGGGCGCCGGGCCGCAGCCGAAACGCAGCTCGCCGGCATCGAGCTTGGTCATTTGGGTGACTTCGGCGCTCAGCAGCGCGGCACCCTGCACCAGCGTCAGGGCGTGTTGCAGCACCACCTGACCTTCCGGCGTGGGTCGCAGGTCCTTGTTGCCACGGTCCACCAGCACACAGCCGAACTCTTGCTCCAGGCCCTGGATGCTGCGGCTGAACGCCGGTTGAGTGATGCCCATGGCATCGGCGGCGCGGACGAAACTGCGGTGTTCATTGAGGGCGATGAAGTAGCGCAACTGGCGAAGATCCATATGCTTTCCCGGCATTCGAAAAATAGCTCGAAGGCATTTGCGACGAGGCTGGAGGAAGGTTTTAAATGCAAGTTCTTATTCCGTCAACGAAGCAATAGTTTGTCTATTAGATCTAAAGTGAATATAGATAGAGCGTTGTTTCGCTGTCGCCATCCGTCAGCCGTTCGAGAGGGTCTACTCATGAGCAATGCCGCTTTAGCCGTCAAACCCGCTGTTCACGCCCTTGAAATCCACCCGGTCGCTGGTCGTCTCGGGGCCGAAATCCGGGGAGTGCAGTTGTCCGGCGATCTGGACGCCGCCACTGTGGAGGCGATCCAGCAGGCGCTGGTGCAGTACAAGGTGATTTTCTTTCGCGAGCAGACCCAGCTCGACGATCAGAGCCAAGAAGCCTTCGCCCACCTGCTGGGCGAACCGGTCGCCCACCCGACCGTGCCGGTGCGTGACGGTACCCGCTACTTGCTGGAACTGGACGGTGCCGAGGGCCAGCGCGCCAACTCCTGGCACACCGACGTGACGTTCGTCGACGCTTATCCGAAAGCGTCCATCCTGCGCTCGGTAGTGGCGCCAGCGTTCGGCGGCGATACCCTGTGGGCGAACACCGCAACGGCCTACAGCGAATTACCGACAGAGCTGCGGGAGCTGGCGGACAAGCTCTGGGCCGTCCACAGCAACGAATACGACTACGCGGGCACCAAGCCTGATGTGTCGGCAGAGAAGCTGGAGCGTTATCGCAAGGTGTTCACCTCGACGGTCTATGAGACCGAGCACCCAGTGGTTCGCGTGCACCCGATCAGTGGCGAGAAAAGCCTGTTGCTCGGACATTTCGTCAAACGCATCAAGGGCTATGGCCAAGCCGACTCGGCGCACCTGTTCAACCTGCTGCAAAGCCACGTCACCCGTTTGGAAAACACCGTACGCTGGCGCTGGAAAGCCGGGGACGTGGCGATCTGGGACAACCGCTCGACCCAGCACTACGCCGTGGACGATTACGGCACGCAGGACCGCGTGGTGCGGCGGGTAACCTTGCGCGGGGAAGTGCCGGTTGGCGTACATGGGCAGCGCAGCCAGACGATCAAGGGCGCCGAGGTCTCAGGCGCCTGATCCAGCCCATTGAGCAGCTATCGCCGCGACAAACCCGATCCTTGCGAGGAACGCGCTTGCTCGCGGCGCTTTTCACCAGACGCCGATCTGCACCACTTTCTCGCTGTCCGGCTCGCCATAGCGGAACCGTTGGCCACGCAGATCGATCTCCTGATGGCTGATGGTGGTACGCCGCTTCAACCCACGCATCCACTCGAACAGATAACCGGCATGCGCTTGGCGAACTGCGCTAAACGCCGGGTCTGCTCCCAGGTCCTCCAGTTCCTGCGGGTCGTTCAACAGGTCAAACAGCTGTGGCCGGAAGCCGTCATAGTCCAGGTATTTCCAACGCTCGCTGCGCACCATGGTCATGCGGCAACGGTCGATGGGCCGGGCGAGTCGTTCACGAGCCGGGGCTTGAAAGGCGTAGTCGTATTCGCTGATTGCCCAGTGGCGCCAGTCAATGGTGTGGCCGTGCAGCAACGGAATCAGTGAACGTCCCTCAAGGCGATGCTCGGCGCCTGGCAAGCCCAGGGCGTGGAGGAACGTTGGCAGCGCGTCGATGGTTTCCACCAGGCGTTCATCCACCGAACCGCGGCTGATGTCGGCCGCAGCCCGTGGATCGCGAACGATCAACGGAACACCCACCGAGGGCTCCAGCAGAAACTCTTTCTCGCCCAGCCAATGGTCACCGAGAAAGTCGCCATGGTCGCTGGTGAACAGGATCAAGGTGTCCTCCCAACTACCGTTGGCATGCATGAAGTCGAACAGCCTGCCGAGTTCGTCGTCGATCTGTTTGATCAACCCCATATAGGTCGGGATCACATTCAGGCGGACCTCGTCACGGGAGAAATTCAGGCTCTCCTGGTGCTGCCGAAAGGCCGTGTAGACCGGGTGATCGCTGCTCTGTTCCAGCGGTGCCCGGACCGCTGGCAGCACCTGTTCGGCACCATAAAGCGCGTGATAAGGCGCCGGGGCGATGTAGGGCCAGTGTGGCTTGATGTACGACAGGTGCAGGCACCACGGCCGGTCCTGCTGTTCGTTGATGAAATCGATGGCCCGGTCGGTGGTGTACGCGGTTTCGGAGTGCTGCAATGCGATGCGGGCTGGATGGTGGGCGTTGCGCATCTGCCAGCCACTGAGGAGCTTGCCGGTGTCATCTTCGGCGGCATTGGCCCAGTCGTGCCAAGGGTTGCGGCCGGCGTAGCCCTGCTCGCGCAGGTAGTGGGTGTACGGCGCAGCCTCGCGTTTTTCATCGAACAGCGGATGGTCGGGAAACAGTCCGTCGTGGCGAAAGTACGGCTCGAATCCAGCCTCATTGAGGATCTGCGCTTGTGGGCTCGCGGGATCTATGGCCAGACGCTGCAAGGCCTCGTCGTTGGGGGTGGCGTGGGTCTTGCCAACCAGTGCGGTACGAATGCCGTGGGGCCGGAGGTAGTCGCCCAGGGTCAGCTCTTCAAGAGGCAGTGGCACGGCGTTCCAGGTCACTTGATGGCTGCTGATGTAGCGTCCCGTGTAAGCCGACATCCGCGACGGGCCGCAAATCGTGCCCTGACTGTAGGCACGATTGAAGCGCACGCCGGCCGCGGCCAGGCGATCGATATTCGGTGTGTGCAGGTGAGGGTGGCCGTAGCAGGAAAGGTAATCGCGACGCAGTTGGTCGCACATGATGTACAGCACGTTACGCACGGGGCTTGGGGCATTGGACATGGCGTTCACCGATCAGAAGACAGGCAGGTTTTTTCGCCGCTGACCGGTGTCTCAGGCAAGTGCATTCCGGGAATGGATTTGATGCACGGCATGCATCGCCTTTAAGGGTTACACCGCCAGATTGTCCAGTGAACACTCGGCGTCCGCTTCGCCGTCACACGCCTTGATCTGCTCGATCATTGCTTCGGCCAGAGGTGACAACCGATACCCTGCCCGACTGACGATCCCGTAGCGGGTGTAGCGCTCTTCCAGGTCATCGGCCAGGCCGTCGATCGTCAGGCACACCAGATCGCCGCGTGTCTGTTGCAGGGCGTCGGATTGGGCACCGACGATGCCGATGGCGTCCGAGCGTAGGACCACGCCCAGCAGGCTGTGGCTATTTTCGCATTCCACGTTGGGCACGAAGTCGGGGCGACCGCTGAGGTCGACGATGACCTTACGCAGGTTCGGAGGGCGGATGGTCACCGCCATGGGGTAACTCATCAATTGCGTGGCGCTGACACTGGGGCTCTGTGCCAACGGATGCCCGGCGCGGCAGCAGAAGTGCCATTTGTGCGGGCGCAGGCGCTGGGTGCGGTAATCCGGATCGGCCTCGAACTGGCGGGTGTCGGCGACGAAGAACTCGAACTCGTCACTGAGCAGCCGTTTGCCCAGGCTTTGCCAGTCCTCCACCTGAAACTGCACCCGGGCCTTGGGATAGCGCCCTATAAACCGGGCGACGGCGCGGGGTATCAAGCCCGCCGCCGGTGCGGGCCCGCAGCCGAAACGCAATTCACCGGCCTCCAGGCCATTGAACTGGCTGATCTCGTTAGCCATCTGCTGCGCGCCGCTGACCAGCCGCCGTGCGTGTTCCAGCAGAACCAGGCCTTGCTTGGTAGGCGCCAGGTCCTTGCGTGCACGATCCACCAGTTGGCAGCCGACGCTGTGCTCCAGCGCTTGAATGCTGCGGCTGAAGGCCGACTGGGAGAGGTTCACGGCCAACGCGCCGGCGACAAAGCTGCGCTGTTCGGCTAGCGCGATGAAGTGGCGAAGTTGGCGCAGATCGATATGCATTTTTCACATAAAAAATATTGGGCAAATGCATTGGATATGCATCCGGTGGGTTCTTTATAAAGACAATCTCTTATGCAGTAAATATCTGTAAAAACATAAATAAATAACTTTAAAGAATATAAAAGTTGTCTGTTTTTTGATCAGGAGCAGGTCGAATGAGCCCGTTGAACCTTGCGTCACCCATTACGCCACGACGGCTCAAGCGTCTGCCTCTGGCACTGTTGCTGGCTGGAAGTGCCGGCTGGACCTACGGTTATGCGGCCGACACCGTTGCGCCGGACTCAAGTAAGGCGAGCACTGCCGTCCAGGCTGACAACAGCCAGCTGGAAACCGTGACCGTCACCGCCCGCCGCCGAGAAGAAAGCGCCCAGGCGGTGCCTACGCCGATGAGCGTGGTCAGCGGCCAGGTCCTGGAAACCCAACGGGTCTATCGCATCCAGGACCTGCAGCAACTGGTGCCCAGCGTCAATGTCGCCTATATGCATGCGCGCCAGTCCAGCGTGTCGATCCGGGGGTTGGGCAATAACCCGGCCAGCGATGGGCTGGAAGGCAGCGTCGGGCTCTATATCGACAACGTCTACCTGGGGCGGCCGGGGATGGCGGTATTTGACCTGATGGACATCGAACAACTGGAGGTGCTACGCGGGCCACAGGGGACGCTGTTTGGCAAGAACACTACCGCCGGTGTGATCAATATCAGTACCCGCGCGCCCAGTTTCACCCCCGAGCGCAGCATCGAGACCTCGGTGGGCGAGGACGGCTATTTCCAGACCAAGGGTACGATTTCCGGGCCACTCAATGACGAGTTGGCCGGACGCTTTTCGGCCTATCGCACCCGCAGTGATGGCGACATCAAGAATGAATACGACGGCCACGATTTGAATGGCGGTTCTCGCCAGGGCTTTCGCGGGCAACTGTTATTCAAGCCCAACGAGGCGTTCAACCTGCGTTGGATCGGCGACTACAACGAAGAGGACTCCAGCGCCGGCACCCGTGTGCTGTACAACACCGGACCGACCATCAATGGCGTCAACCTCTATCAGTCCCGGGCCGATGCGGCAGGCGCGACCCTGGTCAACGGCTCGCACCGCAAGGTCAACCTGAACGGTGACCAGCAGGTGACCGTGTTCCAGGGCGGCACTTCCCTGGAGGCCAACTGGACCTTGCCCAACGACTTTACCCTCACATCGGTCAGCTCCTATCGCTGGTGGAATTTCACCCCGCGCAACGACGAAGGCTTGAATGTCGCCGCCACCTACAACGCCGGAGTGTCGGTGGAAGACAAGCAGTGGTCCCAGGAATTTCGTCTGGCCTCGCCCACCGGCGGATTCTTCGACTATGTGCTTGGCGCCTACTATTTTGGCTCCGACCTGGACAACAAATCGTTCTCCTATTACGGACCGCAGGCCGACATATGGAACGGCACACCGGCCGGGGCGCTGGCTAACGTCAGCAGCGTGGGTCATGGTCACATCGAGACCGACAGCTTTGCCCTGTTCGCCCAAGGCACCTGGCACCTCACCGAGCGCCTGGATTTCACCGCCGGCGTGCGCGGCACCTACGAAGAGAAGAGCGCCTGGGTTACCCGTGATGCGCCAGTGGGCGGTGCGGCGGTCACCGGGGCGGCGGCCAATGCGCGGCGCGGACGCACCGGGGCCTATGACTCAGGGGATTTGAACCAGTACAGCGCCAGCCCTTCGGGGCTGCTCAACCTCAGCTATCGCTTCACCGACGACCTTCTGGGCTACGCCACGCTGTCCCATGGCGAAAAATCCGGTGGCGTGAACCTGGCCGTTGGTTCGGCCCCTACTGCGGGCGCCGATTCGTTGCTGATCGGCACCGAGCGCGCCAACAACGCCGAGCTGGGTTTCAAGAGCACCTTGTGGGATCGCCGCCTGCAGCTCAACGCCAACCTGTTCTGGACCCAGGTCAACGGCTACCAAACCAATGCCTACGACGCGGACAACCGCGTGCAGTACCTGACCAATGCAGGTTCCGTGCGTTCCCGGGGCGTAGAGTTCGAAAGCACGTTGATCCCGTTGCGAGGGCTGACGCTGAACCTCAATGGCTCGTACAACGACGTGCGTTACCTCTCCTACAAAGATGCTCCATGCCCTCCGGAAGTTAGCCTTGCACCCGGTGCGCCGGCGTCCTGCGACCTCAGTGGGCACCAGGTGGTGGGCGCTTCGAAATGGATCGGCAATGCCAACGGCGAATACAAGTGGGACCTGGACAACGGCCTGCAAGAGTACGTCACGGCCAGCTATGCGTTTCGCTCCAAGGCGGTCGGTACGGTGGAGGATTCCGAATATGGCCAGATCCCCAGCTACGCGGTGGTGAACCTTTCCACGGGGCTGCGCGGCGATTACGAGCAAGGACAGTGGGACGTGTCGCTATGGCTGAAGAACGCCTTCGACAAAACCTATTACACGACGCTGTGGACCGGGGGGAATGGTGGCTACGAGGGCTTGCTCGGTTCACCGAGAACCCTGGGCGTGACCGCCCGCTACGATTTTTAGCGCTGGAACTGCCTTGGGGGGCGTAATTCCCATGCCCCTGAGGAATATTTTCAATGCGCTGAAAGCATCGCTGCCCAGCGGGTAGGCGCGCAGCCCTTGTGGCTCGGCGCCTGGAAGAAAACAGTGGGAATGTTTATGCGCTTTAAGACTAAGCGTAACGGTAAACATTACTTTTAAGAGATAAGCAGGCGCCTGACTATTGTCCCGTCAGTACGTGGCGAAAAGGTTTCAGGACGGCATGTCGATCATTCGCAAAGGGACCGCAGGAGTTTTACATGGGTAACGTCCAGACTGCCTTCAGTGCGCAAGAAGCGCTGTGGCGCCAGCCGCCGGGCGGTGAGTTGGTCGATCTCGGCCGACCGCAGCGCGTGCCGTTGGGCCAACTGCGCCTGCAGCGTGTGCCCAAGCGTGTTCTGCGCCGGCGTGAAGGCATTGTGCTCGGTGTGTTGGCGCTGCTGGTGCATGGTGCGGTGATCTTCTGGGCCAACCAGCAACCCACGCCGGTGCTGCCGATCGTGCCGCCGCAGGTCCCGCCTATGACCATCGAGTTCTCGCGCCCGGCTCCGCCCGTGGTCGAGCCGCCGCCAGCGCCACCTGCACCACCTGTCGTGGAACCACCACCACCGGTAGAGCACGAGTCGGCCGTGAAACCACCGCCACCCAAGCCGCAGCCCAAACCCAGGCCCGCCATGAAAGCCGCACCGAAACCCGCGCCCAAAGCGCTGGAGCAGCCACCTGCTGCAGCTTCCCCCGAAGCCGTTCCGGCACCCCCTTCGCCTCCGGCTCCCGCACCTGTGACGCCGGCCTCGGCTTCCGCCGCGTACTTGAAAAATCCAGCGCCGGAATATCCGTCACTGGCCCAGCGTCGAGGTTGGGAAGGCACGGTATTGCTGAGGGTGCAGGTGTTGCCCAGCGGCAGCCCGGGCACGATCGAGATCCAGAAAAGCAGCGGCCGTCAGGCGCTCGACGAAGCGGCGCTGGCCGCCGTCAAGCGCTGGCGTTTCGTACCGGCCAAGCAGGGTGATGTGGCCCAGGTCGGTTGGGTCAGCGTGCCCATTGATTTCAAGATCCATTAATCGCAGTCGCGACGGTGTGCCAGGCATGCCCATCGCCAGATGACTCGGCTCCTATACACAGAGGAAACACATCATGACGTTATTGGCCTCTCCACTTGAATCCATCGAAAGCGCGGTGATCTGGCTGCTGGTGGTGTTTTCCGTCGCCACCTGGGGACTGGCCCTGCTCAAGGGGGTGCAATTCGGGCGCCTCAAGGCTCAGGACCGCAAGTTCCATCAGCGCTTCTGGGCCGCCTCCAGCCTGGAGGCTGCCGCCGAGTTGAGTGAAACACAACCCGGCGCTGCCGCTCGTGTGGCCCAGGCCGGTTATGCGGCAATCCAGGTCGGCGAGGCCCCGGCGGCGGATTTGAGCCAGGCCATCAACCATCAGGATCGCCTCGAGCGTGCCTTGCGCCAGCAGATCGTGCGTGAGCGGCGCTCGTTGGAAACCGGCCTGGCGGTGGTTGCCAGTATCGGCAGCACTTCGCCGTTCATCGGCCTGTTCGGTACGGTGTGGGGAATCATGGAAGCGCTCAAGGGCATCAGTGCCGCCGGGTCTGCAAGCCTTGAAACGGTCGCCGGACCCATCGGCGCGGCGCTGGTCGCCACAGGCGTGGGCATTGCCGTCGCCGTGCCGGCGGTGCTGGTCTACAACTATTTTCTACGGCGCCTGAAGCTGGCCGCCGCTGACCTCGACGACTTCGCTCACGATTTCTACAGCCTGGCGCAAAAAAATGCGTTCCGTGTCCTGATCCACCCGACACTGCAACGCGAGACCGCGGCCGGTAGTGTGCATAAAGTGAAGGAGGCGTCCTGATATGGCGTTTTCCACACAAGACAGCGACGAAGTACTCAGTGAGATCAACGTCACGCCGCTGGTGGACGTGATGCTGGTGCTGCTGGTGGTCTTTATCGTCACTGCGCCGCTGCTGACGAATGCAATCCCCATCAACCTGCCCAAGACCGAAGCCGTAGCCCCGGTGGAGCAGAAAGATCCGTTGGTGGTGAGCATCGACGGGGCTGGCAAGCTGTTCATCAACAAGGACGAAATCCAGCCACAGGTGCTGGAATCCAGCCTCCAGGCCGCCAAGGCCAAAGACCCGGATCTGCGCGTGCAACTGCAGGCCGATGACGGCGTGAACTACGGCGAAGTAGCCCGCGCCATGGCGTCCATTGAGCGAGCAGGCATCACCAAGCTGTCGGTCATCACCGCCCGCTGATTTATTTCGAACAGGTTTTTCGAGCCGTTTTCCTTAGCAGGGTTCGGCTCTGTTTTATTCCGATGGAGCTGTCAGCGGGCGATGCGTTGAATGCCGCGCCGCCAGGACTCAGAATTGGTAACTCACCGTAGCTGCAACATTGCGCTCTTCGCCCAGGTAGCAGTAGCTCAGGCTGGCGCAGGAGGCGACGTAGCTTTCGTTGGTCAGGTTGTTCGCATTCAGGCGAACGTCCACCCCCTTCAAGCCGACCTTGCCCAAGTCATACCCCACCGAGGCATCGAACAACGTGTAGGACGGCACCTTCATGGTGTTCTCCGCATCGGCCCAGCTGTAGCCCACATAGCGCACGCCGCCACCCAGGCGCAGGCCATCGAGTGCGCCGCTGTCGAACTTGTAGTCAGCCCAGAGCGAGGCCATGTGGCGCGGTGCCTGGGTCGGTGAGTTGCCTTTGTTTTCGGTGATTTCGGTGGGCGTGCTGAGGGTGCTGACCATCGATTTCGAATATTCGATGTCGGTGAAGGTGTAGCTGCCCAGCACTTTGAATTGTTCGGTCAACTGCAGGTGCGCTTCCAGTTCCAGACCCTGGGAGCGCACGGCACCGATGGCGCGGTAGAAGTTCTCCTGGGGCAGTTTGGTCGCCAGGTTTTCCTGGTCGATGCGAAACAGCGAGGCGGTGTACAGGTCATCAGTGCCCGGCGGCTGGTACTTCAGGCCCAGTTCCCATTGCTTGCCATCGGTGGGTGGCAGCGGGTTGCCGGCGCTGTCGGCGTAGGAGTTCGGATTGAACGACTCGGAATAGCTGACGTACGGTGCCAGGCCGTTGTCGAACAGGTACAGGGCCCCGGCACGGCCGGTGAGCTTGGTGCGTTTGTCGTTGATCTCGGTGCCTTGCGGGCGACCGAATTCGGCAATGCGATTTTCATCCGAGGTCTCGACCCAGTCCTGGCGCAGGCCCAGGGAGAAGCGCCACTTGTCCATCTCGATCAGGTCTTGCAGGTAGACGCCGGTCTGCTCCAGGCGTCGCAGGTAACTGGTGGGGCTGAAGTAGGTGATGGCCGAGTTGCCATAGGTCGGGTCGAAGGCGTTGATCGGGGCGAGGCTGCCGCTGGTCCAGTCGACCACGGTTTTGCGTCGTTGATAGTCCGCACCCATCAACACGGTGTGCTTGGTCGCACCGGTAAAGAATTCGGCTTGCAGCATGTTGTCGACGATGAAGGAGTGGAGCTTTTCTTCGGCGCCGGTGTAATAGCGGTTCAATTCGTTGCTGGTGGGCGTGGTCCAGCCATAGGCGTAGACCTGATCGTTGGTGACCTGGGAGTCCAGGTAACGGAAGTTCTGCCGGGCGGTGAAAACATCGTTGAAACGGTGCTCGAACTGGTAGCCGAACGACTGCTGGTCGCGTTCGTAACCGTCGACGCCAGGTTCGCCTTCGAAGAAGTTTTCCGAGATCCGTCGGCCGTTGCGCTGGTGCAAGGTGCCGTCGGCCGGCATGCCGCCGTGGTAGCCACCGTCGGGGTCATGTTGCAGGTAGGCCTGGAGCGTCAGCGAGGTGTCGTCGCTGAAATCGATGTTCACCGTGGGGGCCAGGGCGAAGCGCTTCTCCTTGTTGTGGTCGAACTGGGTATCGGAGCTATCCGCCAGGCCGATCAGCCGATAGGTGATGCGTTTGTCGTCATCCACCGGGCCGCTGAAGTCGAAACCCATGCCCCGTTGGCCCTGGGTGCCGACCGTGGCCTGGATCTGGTGATAGGCCTCGTACAGCGGCTTCTTGCTGGTCAGCGCCACCAGGCCGCCGGGCGAACTGCGGCCGTAGAGCACCGAGGACGGGCCTTTGAGGATATCGACCCGCTCCAGGAAGTACGGGTCGACCTGCATGGAGCTGTAGGTGCCGCTGTCGCCCATGGACTTGAGGCCGTCGAGGTAGATGTTATCCACCGAGCCGTCGTTGAAGCCGCGCATCGCCACGTAGTCGTAGCGGTGGGTGGCGCCGTAGGGGTTGGTCAGCACGCCAGGGGTGTAGCGCATGGCCTGGGAGACGGTTTGCGCGCCCTGGTCGTCCATTTGCTCGCGGGTGACCACGGACACGCTCTGGGACGTTTCGCGCAGGGCGGTGCTGGTCTTGGTGGCGACCTGGCTGTGGGTGGCGTTGTAGCCTTCCATGCTGCCCAGGGCGTTACCCAGAGCGAAGCCCTTGATGTCCGTGGTCGGCAGTTCCAGCGTGCTGCCGGCGGTCTCGGTTTGCAGCACGTAGCTGCTGCCATCCTGGCTGACGGCAACCAGTCCTGAGCCGCTGAGCAACTGGCTCAAGGCCTGTTCGCGCGAATACTCGCCCTTGAGCCCCGGGGACTGGACGCCGCCGGTTTGCGCCGGGGTGCTTGCCAGGGTGATCCGAGCCTGGCGGGCGAACTGATTCAACACATCGCTCAGCGGGCCGGGAGCAATGTTGTAGCTCTGGCGGCTGGCGGTCACGTCGCTTTGTGCGGCGACCGCAAGCATCGGTACGACGCTGCCCCCCAGCGCGGCGGAGAACAGCGCGGCATGAATAGCCTGGCGCAACAGGCCTGGTTGTGAAGATAAGCCGAAGGGATTCTTGAGATGTACGCGCTCAGTCATTGTGGGTTCCGTTGGAGTCGCTGGAGGCAGATAAGGGTTGCTTACTGTCCTAGCCGGACACCGGCTTGAAACCCGCCAAAAAAAATCAAGCCAGGCGTTCCACCGTGATCCACCAACGGGTTCGATAACGGATTTGCACAGGGAGCGTGCGTGGCAGGACGGCCAGCAATTTGTCGGTGTCCTCCAAACGGAAAACCCCCGACAGACGCAGGTCGGCAATCGACGCCGCGCAGTTCAAATAGCCTGGGCGGTAGCGTCCTACTTCGTTGAGAAAATCCGCCAGGCGCATGTTGCGCGTGACGATCAACCCGTCGGCCCAGGCACCTGCGTCCATGTCCAGGGGCGGTGCCAGGGTCGCTGTCGATGGGGTGATCAGGTAGTTTTGCCCGGCCTCGACCTGGATGGGTGTGCCATCGCTGTTGGGGTGGGAACGAATAACGACCCGGCCGCTGGTGACGCTCAAGCGCGTGCAGTCGCTGTCCTGGCGCACGACGAAGCGCCCCTCCAGCCCTTCGAACAGGCCATGTCGGCCTTGCACCCGCAGCGCACGTCCCGGGTCGCGTCCACAGGTGACCATGATTTCACCGCGGGCCAGGGTGATCAGGCGTTGCCCATCGGTGAAATCCAGGTCGGCAGCGCTGTGGGTATTGAGTTCGAGCCGTGAGCCGTCCGGCAGTTGGAAACCGCGGCGTTCACCCGTGGCGGTGGCGAAATCGGCACTCCATGGGCGCCAGCCCAGATCCTTGCCCAGCCATGTCGCGCCGCCCACCAGTGCGGCACCCGAGAGCAACTTCAGGGCCTGGCGGCGACTGAGGCGCTGGGCACTGTTTTCCAGGGTATTCAGGGCGACATGGGCACCGGGCACTGCCCGCAGGTTCGAGGTCAACTCGCTGTGCAGCGATTGCACCCGCAGCCAGGCCAGTTCGTGTTCTGGATGGGCGGCGCGCCAGGTGTCGCATTGTTGGCGCAGGGTCGGGTGAGCGGTGTGATTGCGCAGGCGCAGCAGCCAGTTGATCGCTTGCCTGACCACCTGCTGCGACGGGCCGTTACGGCGGCTCTGCAAGTGATCCGCCGGCTCAGCTTTCATAGCGCAACACGTAGCAGTGGTATAGCGCATCGGCGACGTAGCGCTCCACCGAGCGCAGCGAAATGCCCATTTGCTCGGCAATCTGTTTGTGCGTCAGGCCTTCGCACTGGGCCAACAGGAAGGCCTTGCGCACTTTCGGCTTGAGGCCTTCGAGCATCCTGGCAATGGCTTCGAGCAATTCCAGGATCAAGGTCCGGGTTTCGGCGCCGGGGGTTTCGGCTTCCGGCAGGTGGGCTATGGTCTGGAGGTAGGCACGTTCGATTTCTTCTCGACGCCAATGGTCGATCACCAGGCCTTGGGCGATGGTGCGCAAAAAAGCGCGTGGGGCTCGAAGCTCCAGGCGTTCGCTACGCTGCAACAGGCGCACGAAAGTGTCCTGGGCCAGATCCGCCGCATCGGCGGCATTGCCCAACCGGGTGCGCAGCCACGTATTGAGCCAGCCGTGATGTCGGCTGTAGAGCGCCTGTACTGCAAACTCGGGAGATGACATGGACGCGACGGCCTGGATGTTACAAATGATAATAGGTCGCATTGTCATCAGGCGTCGGCGAATTTGCAACCACCGTTCGCTCGCTGTGGCCTCCCGTCGCCTATTTCTTCGAAACTCTAATTATTTGTACAGGCTTGCCGACAGACTGGTATGCGTGCACCAAAGTGGAGCGAAGTGATAACCGCTCGCACTGTCACATGGAACGTTGCAAACCTGGAATGCACCCCCACTCCTTGCATAAGAAGCCTCCTCGATGAATCTAAAGTTCAGTCACAAAATCCTTCTGGCCGCCTCTGGCGTGGTGGTTCTGGCTTTTGCCCTGTTCACCCTCTACAACGATTATTTGCAGCGCAACACCATCGGCAGCAGCCTTGAGTCGTCCATCGAGCAATCCGGCGACCTGACCGCCAGCAGCATCCAGAACTGGATGAGTGGCCGGATATTGGTGCTGGAAAACCTGGCGCAAAACATCGCCCATCAAGGCACTGGTGCGGATCTGCCGGGGTTGGTCGATCAGCCGGCGCTGACGTCGAACTTCCAGTTCACTTATGTGGGCCAGGCCAACGGTGTCTTCACCCAACGTCCTGACGCAAAAATGCCTGACGGCTACGACCCGCGTCAGCGCCCTTGGTACAAACAAGCCGTGAGCGCCGATAAAACCATGCTGACCCCGCCTTATCTGGCGGCGGTGGGTGGCCTGGTGGTGACCATTGCCCTGCCGGTGAAGCACAACGGCGAATTGCTCGGCGTGGTGGGCGGCGACCTGAGCCTGGAAACCCTGGTGAAAATCATCAACTCCGTGGATTTCGGTGGTATCGGCCATGCGTTCCTGGTCAGCGGCGACGGTCAGGTGATCGTCAGTCCGGATAAAGACCAGGTGATGAAGAACCTCAAGGACATCTACCCCGGCACCCCCGTGCGCATTGGCAAGGGTATCCAGGAGGTCGAGCTCAACGGCCAGGACCGTATCCTTTCGTTTACCCCTGTGACCGGCCTGCCGAACGCCGAGTGGTACATCGGCCTGTCGATCGACAAGGCCAAGGCCTACGCGCCGCTGAGCCAGTTCCGTACGTCTGCGTTGATTGCGATGTTTGTCGCGGTGGCGGCCATTGCCTTGCTGCTGAGCATGCTGATCCAGGTGTTGATGCGTCCATTGACCACCATGGGCCGCGCCATGCAGGACATCGCCCAGGGCGAAGGTGACCTGACCCGGCGCCTGGTCGTACAGGGCAAGGACGAATTCGCCGTGTTGGGTGGTTCGTTCAACCAGTTCGTGGAGCGGATTCACGCATCGATCTCGGAAGTGTCTTCCGCGACTCGCCAGGTGCATGACCTGTCGCAGCGGGTGATGACCTCGTCCAACGCTTCGCTCGTCGGCTCGGATGAGCAGAGCGCCCGTACCAACAGCGTGGCCGCGGCTATCAACCAGTTGGGCGCCGCGACCCAGGAAATCGCCCGCAATGCCGCCGATGCCTCGCAACATGCCAGCGGTGCCAGCGAACAGGCCGATGACGGTCGCCAGGTGGTGGAAAAAACCATCCAGGCCATGACCGAGCTGTCGCAGAAGATCAGCCTTTCCTGCACTCAGATCGAAACCCTGAACGCCAGCACCGATAACATCGGGCACATCCTGGATGTGATTAAGGGCATCTCCCAGCAAACCAACCTGCTGGCGCTGAACGCTGCGATCGAAGCGGCCCGGGCCGGTGAAGCCGGGCGTGGTTTTGCGGTGGTGGCCGATGAAGTGCGCAACCTGGCGCACCGCACCCAGGAGTCGGCGGAAGAAATCCACAAGATGATCACCTCGCTTCAAGTCGGCTCCCGTGAAGCGGTGACGACGATGAACGCCAGCCAGACCTCCAGCGAAGAAAGCGTGGAAGTGGCTAACCAGGCGGGTCTGCGACTGGTCAGCGTGACGCAGCGCATCGGTGAGATCGACGGCATGAACCAGTCGGTGGCCGCCGCGACCGAAGAACAGACTGCCGTGGTGGAAACCCTCAACATGGACGTCAGCCACATCAACCTGCTGAACCAGCAAAGCGTGGCCAACCTCAATGAAACCCTGAAGGATTGCGATGCCTTGTCGCAACAGGCCAATCGACTGAAGCAGTTGGTGGACAGCTTCAAGATCTGACATCACCGCTAACCGCGATACCGCAATCGCGAGCAGGCTCGCTCCCACAGAGATTGGCGGTGAGCCTGGATCTTCGGCCCACCCCGGAACCAGTGTGGGAGCGAGCCTGCTCGCGATGACGGCGACACAGCAAGCATCATTGCCAACTGACCCACCGCTATCGCGAGCAAGCCTGCTCCCACAAGGGATTGGCGGTGAGCCTGGATCTTTGGCCCACCCCGGAACCAGTGTGGGAGCGAGCCTGCTCGCGATGACGGCGACACAGCAAGCATCATTGCCAACTGACCCACCGCTTTCGCGAGCAAGCCTGCTCTCACAAGGGATTGGCGGTGAGCCTGGATCTTTGGCCCACCCCGGAACCAGTGTGGGAGCGAGCCTGCTCGCGATGACGGCGACACAGCAAGCATCATTGCCAACTGACCCACCGCTATCGCGAGCAAGCCCGCTCCCACAAGGGAGTGGTGCTTACTTGAACATCATTTGCACATTCCCCATCGCCTCATCGGCAAATCCTTGCAGGAAATCCCTGAACCCCGACGGTGTATGAGCATCGGTGTGGTCGGCGATGATGGTCCAGGTGGCGCGGCAGCGGTTGTCGCTCAGGGGCTCCACGCGCATCGCCGCCCAGAGGTTGTCGATGCCCAGGGTGTTGTAGATCAGCGTCCAGGTCATGTGCATGGCCTGGTCGTCCCGGCTGTTGAGCTGTTCCACCACCAGGTTCTGCCCGTCGCGGAAGAATTTCTTGCGCAGGGACCTCACGCCATCACCGGTCATTTCGATACGCTCCAGCGCCGGAATGAAACGGTTGAATCCGCCAAAATCACCCACCACCTCCCAGACGCGCGCCGCGTCGGCTGGCACCTCCACCGAGGTTTCGACGTGGCAGGCATGGGGGTTCTTGATCAGGGTGTCGGGTTGAAATGCACTCATGGTCTTGCTCCTTGCTTTGGGTTGAGGGTGTTTCAGATGAAGTCGATAGCCTTGAGGTAATCAGCGCCGCGGCGTAAAAGGGCCGGGGACTTTTCCGGGTAGCGGGCGCCCATCTGTCGCACACCGGCGCGGGCGTTGTCATGGCTGATCAGCGAGATGTCGCCGATGTCTTCCTCGAAGCCGTTGAGGTAGAAACCCAGCACGCCAAATAACGCGTTGTCGGCATCGACCCGCGCCAGTTGCCGTTGCCACTCGGCGACGCTCACCAGGGAGAACTCCCGGCCGCTGTCGCGGAACGACGCCACATAAGCGTCCCAGCTCAACGGCTCGGGGTTGTGCAGGTTGAACACCGCTTGCGTCGGCTGGTAGCGGCTGGCGTGGAAGGCGATGAAACGGGCCAGGAAGTCCACCGGCATCAGGTCGAAATTGAGGGACAGGTCTGGCACCTGGCCGAGCTGGATCGAGCCCTTGAGCATCAGCATCAAGCGATTCTTATGGGGCTGGCAGACCCCGGTCAGGCTGTTGAAACTGATGTTGCCGGGGCGGAACAGATTGACCCAAACCCCGCGATCCCGAGCGCGCTGCAGGATCCGTTCGCCCACCCATTTGGACAGGTTGTAGCCGTTCTTGATGTAGATCGGTGGGGTCTTGGCGGCGGGCTGTTCCAGCACCTGGCCGTCGGCATCCAGGGCACTGGACGCCGAAAGCGTGGAGACGAAGTTGAAGATCTTCTTGCTGCGCCCCTCACACAAGCGCAGGCATTCGAAGATCGGCTCCACGTTGTCCCGCGCCAGGGACTCGTAGTCGAGCACATGGTTGACGTGGGCCGCGTTGTGCACCAGCGCACCGAAGGTACGGTCGATGTGCGCATAGACGTCGTCCGGCAGACCCAGTTGCGGCTGGGTGATGTCGGCGGCATACACGCTGACGCGGTCCAGATCCAGGTGGGTCAGGTGATTGTCCTGAAGCGCCTGGGAGAACCGCTCGGCCGCGCTTTGTTCCGCGCTGGCACGTACCAGGCACGCGACTTCGGTGGCGCCCCAGGCCAGCAACGCTTCGACGATGTGCACCCCGAGAAAGCTGTTGGCGCCGGTCACTACCACCTTATGCACATCGCCGCATTGGCTGATGGGCAGCGGATCGAGGTTGAGCTCGGCCTCGGCATCGATGAAGGCCTGGGTGCTGAGGGTCGATGCGCTGTTTTGTTCAGGGTCGTCCAGCAACTTCGCCAGGGTCATCAACGTCGGCGCTTCGATGAAGCGATTGATCGACAGGCTGCGGCCGAACGTCTGGCGGATACTCAGCAGCAGTCGTGACAGCAGGATCGAGTGCCCGCCCAGGTTGAAGAAGCTTTCGTCGGTGGCGATGTCTTCGACCGGCAGCTCCAGCAGATCGGCCCATAGTTGCCGCAGTTGCGTCTCCAGGGCGCTCTGCGGCTGGCGCCGCTGGCCGTCGGCGTGCACCTGCACCGCCATGGCGAGCAATGCCCGACGATCGACCTTGCCATTGCTGGTGTAAGGCAGGCTGGGCAACTCGACGTAGGCCGCCGGGTGCATGTAGCTGGGCAAGCTGTTCTGCACATGCTCGCGCAGGGCCTGGAGGGCAGCGCCGGGTCGCGCTTGCTCGGGATGCACCAGGAACGCCAGGATCCGCCGTCGTTCATCGACTCCCACCGCCACCTGGCGAAACAACTGGCTGTCGCGCAGGCAATGTTCGATCTCCTCGGGTTCGACCCGAAAGCCGCGGATCTTCACCTGGTTATCCCGCCGCCCGCTCAATTCAATGCCGTTGTCGGTCCATTGCCCGATATCTCCCGTGCGATAGACCCGCAGCGTTTGCCCGGTGGGCAGCGTCAGGTCGAGGTAGCGCGTCGCGCTCAGCGCCGGATCGTTCAGATAACCCAGGCCGACACCCGGGCCGGCGATGTACAGCTCGCCGGGGACACCTTGGGGAACCGGTTGCAGTTGTTCGTCCAGGATCAGTACCCGACCGTTGGCGATGGGCACGCCAAGGTTGCGGTTGTTGTCGCCGACGCTGAATGGCCGCGTGGTCGCCAGCACCGTGGTTTCGGTCGGGCCGTAGATATTGTGGAACTGGCATTGTGGTGCGAGCTGTTCGATCACGAACGGCTCGCAGACATCGCCACCGGTGATCAAGTGCGTCAGGCCGAGCGGGGCATCGAGGGGCATGACGCTCAACAGCGCAGGCGGCAAAAAGGCGTGGCTGATGTGCTGTTGGTGAATCAACGCGACCAATTGCTGCGGATCGCGGCGTTGGTCTTCGCTGGGTACCACCAGCAGGGCGCCGTGGATGAACGTCGGCAGGATATCCAGCAGCGAGGCGTCAAAGTTGATGGTGGAAAACTGCAACGCGCGGCTGTCGCGCTGCAACCCGACGTAGTCGCCATACCAGGCGCAGAAATGGCTGAGGTTGCGGTGACTGAGCAACACGCCCTTGGGCTGGCCGGTGGTGCCGGAGGTGTAGATCGCCACGGCCGGTTCATCGCTGTCGACCCTGCGGCGGATCAGCGAAGCGGGGATGCCTGGCTTGGGCATTGGCAGTTGATGGACATTCAGCGTGGGCAACGAGAGCTCGCCCAGGTCGCTGTCGCCGTCGTGCAGCAGCAGGTCCGCCTGGGCATTCTCCAGGATAAAGCGCCGACGTTGCGCCGGGTGCTGCGGGTCCAGCGGCAGATACACCGCCCCACAGCCCAGCACTGCCAGGATCGCCGCGTACAACTGCGCGGACTTGGGCAGGCACACGCCGATCACCTTGCGGGAGGAAGGCCTGTGGGAGGAAGGCTTGCCCCCGATGAACGATGACGCGGTTTGTTTGAGAGCATCGGTGTCTTCATCGCGGACAAGCCTTGCTCCCACAGGTTCTCCAACAGCTCCTTTCTCATGTTCTGCTCGGTGCAGTATTTCCAGCATCGGCTGCTGCAACCTCAGCGCCAGGCGGCGCAAGGATTTGTAGTCGATGAGTTGTCCATCGATCCACAGGGCCGGTTGCGCCGCATCATCGAGCATGCGCTGTTCGATGCTGTGCATCACCGGCACGTCGGCGGCGGCCAGCAGCCAGGGTACCGGCGGCCGATTGAGGCCGTGCTCGAACGCCAGCGGCTCCAGCGCATCGAGCCCGAGCAGGGAGGCGGCGACAGTGTCAGCGTGTGCCGTCGGCCAGTGATCGAAGCAGGTTTGATCCCGGGACAACTGGCTGACCAGTCGTGCGCCCGTCTCGACCAGCGTCGCCAGCGTACGCAGGCGCAACGATTGACCATTGCCGTCACGTTGCGGCGCGATCACTTCCTGGCACAACAGCCGCTGCGCAGCGTCGCTAAACACCAACACCGGTTGCGGTAATACCTGCCCGGGCATGGCCTGCAACGCCACGCGTACCTGAAGGCAAGAGCGGGCCTGGGTGTTGCACTGCACGGTACCATCGTCGATCAACAGGTCGACCGCGCCGTGCCCGGACGGCGACTGCCGATCCACCACACCGTGGCCATGCAGCTCCAGTTCCCGGGCCAGTTCGGCCATGGCCTGGCTTGTGCCAGGCACTGCGATTTCGAGGCGTCTCATCGAAAGGTCCTCATGGGGTCAGGTAATCGGCAAGGGCGTCGCGTACGCAGGGGGACGCGAGCATCGAGCTGCCACGGAAAAAGCGCGTGATGTTGCCCACCAACGGGTGAAAACGATTGATGGGATACGCCAGTGCACTGGCGTCTTCACGCAGCGACTGGCGCACCGACTCGTCGACGGGCAGGTGCGCGATCAGCTCGAAGTCGAACGCTTGCTGCAGGTCGCTCGCCAGGTATTGGGCGATGAAACCGGGCATCAATCGGGCAATCGCCTCTTGGTCTTCCTCGGGGGCGGTGCGCCAATAGATCTGCACCAGTCGGGTCCAGAAACCGGAGTGCCGTCCCTCGTCGAGCAAGTGATCGGCCATCAGCCCCTTGATCGAGGCCTTGACCGAGTCGTCCCGGGCGAATGCGGCCACTTCGTTGGTCACGGTGTTCTCGGCGATGGCGATGCAGATCAGCTCCACGGCGCTGAGCAAATGCTCCGGCGCCCGGGCCAGGGTCGCCGGTATGGCGCGGCTGAGTTCGATCTGCCCAGGCAACGGGATAGGATCGATGCCGGTCATGTCGATGGTCTGTTGCATGAAGTCCATCGCCACCAGCGCGTGATAATCCTCGTCCACCACCACGGTCATCGCGTCATAACGGCAGGCGAACGGGAACTCGATGCCGAAGCGGTTCTTGGCGATGCGCCGGGCGGTGTGGTCCACCAACTCGGTCTCGAAAATCACCACGTCGTTGATGAACTTGTAGAGGCTCTGCACCAGCACAAAGTCGCGCAGTTGCGCACAGTGGCTGAGGAAGGTCTGGCTGTGCACCAGCGGCTGGCGACTCATGGGGAAGATCAGCTTGTCGTCGTCTTCGACCCGGCGCCGTGGTCGGGTGCGGATGGTGGCGCGGCTTTCCCAGGCGTCGGCGAAGGATTGGTAAGGGATGGCGTTCATGGCATCACCTGCGCAACCGGCTGGGCCATGCTCTGACGCAGGCCGTCCCACAAGGCCGCACGGCTGTGGACCGCGGCGAGTGCGGCGACCAGTACCTCGGTTTCACGTTGCGGGTCGCCGTCGATCAGCCGGGCCAAGAGTTTTTCCGCTGCCGGGCCATGGTCTTCGGAATCGACTTCGATATGTCGTTGCAGGTAGTAGCGAAAGGTCGGTGCCTGATCCAGGCCTATGCCCCAGGCATCCAGCATGCGCTGGAACATCTGCGGGATGACGCTCTCGCGTCCATGCACGAACGCGGCGGCCACGCTGTGAGCCGGGGCGTGCAGGGCGGTGTGCAAGGTTTGGCGGACGAAGCGTGCCGTCGCCGGCTCGACATCGACACTCTCCAGCGCCGTTTCGGGGCTGACGCCTTCCTGCTGCAGAGTGATGAATTGCTCGATGGCGCGGGTATCGGCACCGACCTCGCGCATGGCATCCAGGTACAGTTCGAAATGGCTGCAATAGCCTGCTCCTGGGCGGTCATCCGATTCCTCGCCCAAGACGATTTCGTTGATCAGGCGTGCCGCGTGCGGGTCTGCCGGCGGCAGCCAGGGCAGGTGCACGCAGGTCAGCTCCCGTTGCAGCCGTTTGGTCAGTGACATGAAGTCCCACACGGCAAACACATGGCTTTCCATAAAGCGGCGTAACAGATCGATTGATGTTATTTCGGAAAAAACCGGATGTTGGCCAAGTTCGTGTTTTTTCAGAGATAGTTGTTCTTTGGTTGGCTGCATTGGAACGTCCTCATCAATGATGTCTTATCCGGAAGGCGGCTCGTTATTTAATTAGGGCGAGCGGGTGCCTGAATCGGAATCCATGAATTACCAAGTAGCTTAAATATTCGCCTTTAGTACGTGTTTCTGGCTTGCTGTGCCTGTATTTAAAGGGTTCTCGGGGAGTTGAAAGGGTCGCCAAGAGTGCGACGAACAAAAAACTAATACATGAAACAAGTAGGCGGCAAGTAATTTTTTAATTATTTTAAGTTGGCTGTTTATTGGGTGCGAAGAGGGTTTTTAAAACTTTTTATATAAGTTTTATTGGGGCGAAGAAGCTCCTTCCGATTTAGGGGTATCAGAATCGAATAGTTCGAGTGAATGCCTCACTCGGAGCACTTCAGGGATCGGGGAGTTAAGAAGTTTTATGTTATGGGCAGGACGTCGGTCGGACATCCGATCATCCCGCCGGTTGGACGACGCTCCTTGCGTATTGGCTTCGATTCGTCTGGTTTCAGCCAGGCGTTGACTTCTTCAGGTCTGTTTTGAATCGACAAGCGCAAGAGTGAGCCCAAATCGATGGCAGTGCCATTGAACTGATGGGACGACGAGTCGCGGCCACGGCCAGGCCGCGCCGCGCAGGCGACAAGTGAGTCGGAAGGATATGTAAGAAGTTTTTACGCCGGCCGGAGCGGCCTGTGTGGGATCAAGGGTTCGACGACTGTTCCAGATAGCGGCGCATGGTGACGGAGGCTTTTTCCAGGTGCAGCTCCAGCAATACGATGGCCTTATCGATGTCCTTGGCACGCGCGGCGTCGAGCAGCGCGCGATGGTCGTCCTGGCTCAACTTGCCCAGCCCCATGGATGACAGGTGAAAGCGCAGGAAGCGCTCTTCTTCATTGAGCTCGCGCTCGATCAGGTCCAGCAGTTTGCTGTTGGGGGCCTTGTGATAAAGCGACATGTGGAACAGCCGGTTGAGCTTGCCGATCTCGGCGTGATCGGTTTCCGTTTCCAGCTGTTCGATGTACTGGGCGGCCAGTGCCAGGTCGCTGTCATCGAGCAGCGGGATGGACAGGCGCAGGGCGAAAGCTTCCAGGACCGAACGCAGGGCGTAGGTTTCTACTGCATTGTTGGTAATCAATGGCGCCACTACAGCACCCTTGTGCTGGACCACATTGAGCAGTGACTGCGCCTCCAACTGGCGCAATGCCTCGCGTACGGGCATGCGGCTCACGCCGAACAGGTCGGCCAGTTCCTGCTGGCGCAGGGCGGTGCCGCAAGGCAGGCGTCCATCGAGGATGGCCTCGCGCAGAGACTCTTCGATGATCGAACGTGCCTGGTCAGCCGGGATGGGCCCGTTGACCTGGATAGTGCTAAGCGGTTTTGGCTTCTGTGTCACGACAACACCTGACTGGTAGTAACGAAATTGGATCCAAGCCAACGTTAGTTACAGATTTCCAAGCCGTCAAAATCTCGCGGCCCCAGTTCCTGAACTAAAGTTTAGTCTGCCTGCGGTGATTGCACCCTGCCATTGTCTTTTAGTGGGCCAGGCTTCACCATCCAACGAATTTCCAACGGCCCTTTTCGGACGTATTCCCTTGGCTGCACCTTTCCCTGTTCTCAGGTCCTTGCGCTGGCTGTGTTCGGCATTGCTGCTGGCCGGCCTGATGCTGGGTGGCCTACGGGCTGACTGGGACTTTGCGCAGATCAGCCGACGGGCGCAAGCGTTATATGGTCCCTTGGGCGAAGGGCAGCAACGGATCGACGCGTGGCAGCAATTGTTGGCGACGCAGAAACAGATCCCGGAACTGGAACAGCTCAAGGTGGTGAACCTGTTCTTCAACAAACAGGTGCGCTACGTGGAAGACATCGACCTGTGGCGCGAGGTCGACTACTGGGAAACCCCGATCCAGGCCCTGTGGAAGGGGGCCGGCGATTGTGAGGACTACGCCATCGCCAAGTATTTCAGCCTGCGTCATCTCGGGGTGTCCAGTGACAAGCTGCGCATCACCTACGTCAAGGCCTTGCGGCAGAACCGTGCGCACATGGTGCTCACCTATTACGCCACGCCCGAGGCGATGCCGCTGGTCCTCGACAGCCTGATCGACGGCATCCTGCCGGCCAGCCTGCGAACCGACTTGCTCCCGGTCTACTCTTTCAATGCCGAAGGGCTGTGGCTGCCGGGCGCCAAGGGCAACAAAAAAGTGGGAGACACCAAGCGCCTGTCCCGGTGGCAGGATGTGTTGAAAAAAATGCAGGCCGAAGGTTTTCCGGTCGAGACGACTAACTAGGAGCGCGCGCTCAGATGTCCTTGTTCAAACAGCTGTTGATCGCTATCTGTCTGTTCCTGGTGGTTGCCTTCAGCGGCAGCTTCATGGTCAGCCTGGAGAGCTCGCGGGCCCAGTACGTCAACCAGTTACGCTCCCACGCCCAGGACGCGGCCACGGCGCTGGCGTTGTCGTTGACACCGAACATCGACGACCCGGCGATGGTGGAGCTGATGGTCAGCTCGATCTTCGATAGCGGCTACTACGCCAGCATTCGCGTGGTCGATGTGGCCACCGACAAGACCCTTGTCGAACGTACCGGCACGCCGGACGCCGGCAGCGTGCCGCAGTGGTTCGTCAAGCTGATCGGCCTGGAACCGGCCGGCGGCGATGCAATCGTCAGCCGCGGCTGGGAACAGGCGGCGCGGGTCGAAGTGGTCAGCCACCCGATGTTTGCCCTTGCCAAGCTGTGGCAGAGCGCGCTGGGCAGCCTGGGTTGGTTGCTGCTGTGCGGCGCCGTGAGCGCGGTGCTGGGGGCCTTGCTGCTGCGTCGCCAGCTCAAGCCGCTGGACTACATGGTGCATCAGTCCCATGCCATCGCCCGACGCGAGTTCCTGAGCCTGCCGGAGCTGCCACGCACGCCTGAACTGCGGCGCGTGGTGCAGGCGATGAACCAGATGGTCGAGAAACTCAAGGCGCTGTTCCAGGAGCAGGCCGAGCGCAGCGAGAAGCTGCGGGTCGAGTCTTACCAGGACAATCTCACGGGCCTGGCCAACCGGCGTTATTTCGAGATGCAGCTCAACGCGCGAGTGAGCAACCCGGAGCAGGCCAGCTCCGGTTATCTGCTGTTGTTGCGGGTCAAGGACCTGGCCGGTTTGAACCAGCGGTTGGGCGGGCAGCGTACCGACCAGTTGCTCCAGGCGGTGGGCGAGCAATTGCTGCGCGAATGCGCGCGGTATCCGGAAACCCATAACCTGGTCACGCGTATTCGCGGTGGCGAGTTCGCGGTGCTGGCACCTGGGCTGGTGCGCGAGGAAGCGCTGCAACTGGCGCAGAACCTCGAAGCCGCGTTGGCGAGCTTGCATGCCACCGGTGCGACGGATGTGGCGTCGGTGGCCTCCATCGGGCTGGCGCCGTTCGTCCATGGCGACTCGCCGCAAGCGGTGCTCCAGCTTGGCGACCAGGCTTTGGCCCAGGCCGAAAGCCAGGGCGAACCGGGTTGGGCCTGCCTGGACCACAGCGCCTCGGCGAGCGTCGGCGATGATCACCATGCCTGGCACACGTTGCTCGACCAGGCCTTGAATCATCAGCGATTCGAGCTGTACTTCCAGCCGGTGGTGGCTGCCCAGGACACCCAGGTAGTGTTGCATTACAAGGTGCTGTCGCGTTTGTTGGACGAGCAGGGTCAGACGATTCCCGCCGGGCGGTTCTTGCCGTGGTTGGAGCGCTTTGGCTGGACCGCGCGCCTGGACCGTTTGATGCTCGAACAGGTGCTCGAGCAAATGGCCGGGCATGAGCAATCCCTGGCGTTGAACCTGTCTTCGGCGACCTTGGCCGATCCGCAGGCGCTGAACAAGGTCTTTGAAGTCCTGCGGGCGCATTCCAACCTTGGGTCGCGCTTGACCTTGGAGATTGGTGAAGAGCAATTGCCGGAGCAAGCTGTCCTGGAACAATTGACCCGGCGTTTGCGTGAGCTTGGCTTCTCTCTGAGCCTGCAGCGTTTTGGTGGGCGGTTCAGCATGATCGGTAACTTGTCGCGGTTGGGGTTGGCTTACCTGAAGATCGATGGCAGCTATATCCGTGCCATTGATCAGGAGAGTGACAAGCGTCTGTTTATCGAAGCGATCCAGCGTGCTGCCCACAGTATTGACTTGCCGTTGATTGCTGAGCGGGTTGAGACGGAGGGGGAGTTGGCGGTGATTCGGGAGATGGGGTTGTTTGGGGTGCAGGGGCAACTGGTTGGGGAGCCTCGGCGGTGGGGGTGAGGCTTTGTTGACGAGGCGGCCTGGTAGCCGGCCTGTGCTTTTTTGAACGAGTACATATCCATTGCTGCGGTAACGGCGGCTGGCGGTTACGCCCTTACGGCGTGTCACTTTTGGCAAACGCCCCAAAAGTAACCAAAAGGTCTTGCCCCACCACTCGGTGCCTCGCCTAGGCTCGGCATGCCCTCACTCCGGCATTGCTCCGTGGGCCCGCCGCGAAGGACCATCCATGGTCCAGCGCGGCTATCCCGGCATCCATGCCGGGATGCCCACTCCACAATACCTGCGTTCGGCCAGCGTGGTTAACGGGGCCCCCAGATCAAAAGCCGAAGCGAGGCGGCCTGACAGCCGACCTGGCTCTCCCGGCCGTACTCCGGTCCCATTGTGGGAGCGAGCTTGCTCGCGATGCGGAGGGTCAGTTTGTGGTGATGTTGGATACCCACAGGGTTTTTGGGAGCGGCACAGTCCTGTGGCGAGGGGATTTATCCCCGCTGGGCTGCGCAGCAGCCCTAAAGCAATGAACTCAGCCTTCCTGGCACACCGAGTTGCTTGGTTTGGGGGCCGCTGCGCAGCCCAACGGGGATAAATCCCCTCGCCACAAAAGCTTCCCAGCCATCACGGCACAGATTGATCAACGGTAAACGCTATGCGAGCTTGCTCGCGATAGCGGTGGTTCAGTCATATGTCTACTGGGCTTGCTGGCCTCTTCGCGAGCAGGCTCGCTCCCACAGAGGAACGCGATCCCCATCAAGAACCAGGTCCGCTATCAGGCCGCCTCGCGGTGGACGTAGATTTTGGCGCCCCGTTAACCACGATGGCCGAACGCAGGCATTGCGCAGTGGGCATCCCGGCATGGATGCCGGGATAGCCGCGCTGGACCATGGATGGCCCTTCGCGGCGGCCCACGGAGCAATGCCGGAGCCGCCGTAAGGGCGGAACCGTAAGTAGCCGTTACCGCAGAAACGGATATACACCCCCTCTAAAAGTAAGGTCCTAGGAGATTTCCTTCGAGTTGTGGCGAACTTGGTGAACTTGTCCGGCGTCTGCCCCGTGGCTAGTCTGGGTTTGTCACTGAAAAAACGGTGACACGGACGTGCAAGTCCGAAGAAACTGTTTAGGATGCGACGCTACATTGCTCAGGGGCTTTCTTCTGCCCACTGCTTTATGGCGGCTGCACGCAGGAGATCCTTGGATCTGCTGGGTGTCCTAAACAGGCCCGGTCTTGCACACCTGCGTACGGCCGCCACCCTTATTCGCGTGCAAGCGAACGGTGACGGTTTCCACTTAACTGTTTAGGAAGTCTCTAATGTTCAAGGTCACTCCGAATCCGCCAGAAAGCCCTGGCAACGCCTCCGACAAATCCTCGAAATCCAAAAAACTCGACGAAGCCGCCCAACGCGCCCTCGACTACTACCTCAATCCCAAACCAACCGATGACGCCTCGGGAAAAACCCAAACCGCCCAGCTCTTCATGGTCTCCCCAGACATCGACACCGAAACCCTCCTGGCCAATGCCTCCGAAGACTTGCTGTCCATCAGCGCCATCGCGGCCGACCTGGCTGATGACGTCGACGGCTCACGCCGCAGCGTAATCCTGGCGATCAGTCGAATGGCCGATGGGGTGCATTTGTTGGTGGAGCGGGCGATGGATCGGCTTGAAGTGCAAGCGTCGAGCTGACAGGCCAGCGGTGGATTGACGATTGCCATCGCGAGCAAGCTCGCTCCTACAAGAGATCTGTTGGCGAATGGAAAATTGCGCCCTGGCACAAATCCAATGTGGGAGCGGGCTTGCTCGCGAAGGGGGCGGCACAGTCAACATCATCGACATCTGACCCACCGCTTTCGCGAGCAAGCCCGCTCCCACATAAGAACTGTGCGACGGCAATATCTGCGACTTACCCCATCCCCCTGTGGGAGCGAGCCTGCTCGCGATGAGGGCAGCCCTGACACCGATGAAACCAGGCCTAGATCAACCCCTTCTCATCATCATCGATCAACCGGCTCAACCCACCCAATGCTTCCCGGGCCTGGGTGCGGTCCATCAGTTTGGCCTGGGCCGCCGGTGGCAGGTCAGTGACGCGGATGACGCCTTTGCTGGTCAGCACCTGGATCAAGTCGTCGAGTACCCGGATCATCTCCAGGTCGCTCTGCTTGAGCTGCTTGAGGCTGTTTTCCACCGCCTGGTTGGCGAACCAGTCCTGGATCTCGTGGTTGTCGGCCGGCAAGGTCTCGGTGGCTTCGGCGTAGGCGGTGGCTTCTACGCGCACCAGCAGGCCTTGTGCATCGCGTTGCACGTAAAACATCGGGCATCCCTCATGTATGAAGCGGCGTCATGCTGGGCAGCATAGGCCAACTGCAGAGGAGTATGAACACTTATCGTGGCGAGGGAGCTTGCTCCCGCTGGGCTGCGCAGCAGCCCTAAAAAACAGGGCCGCTTCGCCCCCCCAGCGGGAGCAAGCTCCCTCGCCACGGGTTTGTGTCAGGTTCAGCTGTTGTTGTGATCGACCTTGATGGTCGGGTCACTGCCGGCGATCAACGTGTTCAGGTTGATGTTCGACCAGTTGTTGCCTTCGAGCTTGATCGTCACATCCGGTGTGGCCGCTGCGCCATTGGTCGCGTTGAACTGGCCGGTGGTGCTGACCTGCAGCGAGGACACGCCATCGACCGTGCTGATTTTCAGGAAGTGGTCGATGGTGCTTCCGGTTTCGCCCTGCAGCAGATCTCGCAGGTCGATCCGGTCGCCCTCGCTGGCCTTGAAGTCCTTGATCACGTCAGTGCCGGTGTCGCCGGATTTCCAGACAAAGGTATCGCCTCCCAGGCCACCGATCAGGGTGTCATTGCCCTGACCACCGATCAGTGTGTCGTTACCCGTGCCACCCAGCAGGATGTCATTGCCCTTGCCACCGTTGAGCGTGTCGCTGCCACCCTGGCCGAAAATGATGTCGTTGCCGGCGCCGCCCAGCAGGGTGTCATTGCCATCGTGGGCACCGGACACATCGAACGCGGTGTAGTGCTCGGTGATGTACTGGTGCACGTTGCTGGTGGTGACCTTGCTGACGTCCACGCCGCTCTGCTGGGCCACGAACGCCTGGATGGCCTGGTAACCCTCGCCGGCAATGCCGTTGAAGCTCACCAGGTCGCCGAACAGGATGTCGTTGCCGTCACCGCCGTTGACCGTGTCGGAACCCGGCAGGGTCGCTTCGGTGTGGCCGATGATCGAGTTGGCCAGGTTGTTCGGGTCGATGTTGGTCTGCGGTGTTGAATCCGAGTCGTAGGGCTTGAGGTCGCTCAGGGTCACGTCGTTGTTCAGGCCGATGGCTTCCACCGTGCTCAGGCCTTTCAATAGCGTAAAGCTGTCGGTCGAGCCCGCTGCCGAATCCAGGTAGTTCCAGTATTCGCCATAACCGGTGCCGCCCTGGTTCGACAATTCAAAGGTGCCATTACCCTCGGCATGTACGGTGCCGACATAGCTGTCGGTCCATTTTTTGCCGTTTTTGGTCGACAGGTACATCTCACCGTTTTCGTAGATGGTGTACTTGTGCGTGCTGTCGATCGTCTGGGTGTAGTACTTGCCGACGGTGTAATTGGAGGCACGCAGTACGTCATCGAGTTTGACATTGTCGTACAAGGTCGGGTTGGTCTGCTCACCGGTCTGGTAGTAGGTCGGCTTACCGTCGGTAATGAAATACGTCAGGTTCTTCGCACCGGTATTGCCCATGGCTTCGGTACTTTTAAAGAAGTTCGCCGTGGTCTTGAACACGTCTTCGTAGTTGGTGCCGCCACCGGAGGCCATCGAGTCGAGCACGCCTTTGAGCTGGGTCAATGCGTCCGGATCGTTAAGGTTGACCGAGATAGACTTGTTCACCTGGCTGTCGAAGTCTGCCAGGAAGATGTTCACGGTCCCGGAGTTGCCACCCAGACTCTGCTTGAGGGTGTTGAACACCGAGGTCAGCGAGTTTTTGGCCGCAGTGAGGGACGCGTCGCTCATGCTGCCGGAGCTGTCGACCATGAAGGCGATGTTGTAGTTGGTGCCTGGCACCACGGTCAGCCCACCGATGTCAGCGACCACCACGTCGTTGCCGTCGGTGCCGGTGACGTTGTCGCTGCCAGACGTGGCGGTGACGGCGTTGTAGGTCGCCGGGTACACCGTGACCGGGATCTGCGCTGTGCTCACCGCCGAGCCGCCGAGGGCTTCGGTGGAGGTCGAGGTCACGGTCAGGTTGAAGTGGCCGTTGTAGTAGGTCGGTGGGGTCAGGGTCAGGCTGCCCAGGTTCCAGCCGGTGACCGAGGCTTCGCCGTTGCTGCCCACGGTCGCGGTATGGCCCGCGCCGTCGCTCAGCACGCTGCCTTCTGGAATACCACCGATCTTCACGCTCAGGCTTTCGGAGCCGTCGGTGTCGGTCAGGGCGGTGGTGATCTTCGACAGGTTCACGCTGGTGCCTTCGGCGCCTTCGTTGAGCTTGTAGCCGTCGTAGTAGCCTTCACCGTTGGTGCCGTGCAGGTCGGAGACGGTCACGCCAGCGTTCACCAGGTCGGTCACGCCGGTGTACAGCGGCACGCCGGCACCGTTCAGGTCGACCGGTGTGCTGCCGTTGATCGACAGGTTCACGTCATAGCTGCCCGGGCCGCTCTGGTTGTGGTGGTAGATGTCCAGGGTGTAGTAGCCGCTGGTGGTCGGCGTGAACGAACCGTTCAACTGGCCGCCAGCGCCCCAGGTCGTTGCCGCCACGGTTTTGCCGCCGATGGTGACCAGCAGGCTGTCATCGCCCGTGCCGCTGAAGGTGTAGGTCTTGCCGGCTTCGAGGAAGATCAGGCCAGAGGTTTTCGATGCCGTACCGGCGTTGACGTTGCTGTCGGACTGCACGTTGGTCACGTTGGTGCTGCTGTTCGGCGTGCCGGCGGCATCGATCACTGACTTGAGCGTGCCGGAGGCCGCGCCGCTGCCATCGGTGCCCAGGCCCGACAGGCCGGTCCAGACTTCCTTGATCAGGCCGGTGGAGGTCACGTTGTTGCCGGCCACGTTGAGGGTCGGTGCGTCGGCGACCGGCGTGATGTCGATCTTCACGGTACTGGTACTGCCCAACGCCTGACCGTCGGTTGGCTGGAAGCTGATTTGCGCGTAATCGGCCTTTTGATCGCCCACGCCAGCCGGGTTGCCGTTGGCACCAGATTCGTTGGCATCGGGGGTAAAGCGCAGCTTGCCAGCGTCGATGTCAGCCTTGGTGAAGGTCTGGTTGTTGGCCACGTCCTTCCAGGTGGCGCCGTCCAGGTACTGCAACTTGCCGTCGCTCGGCAGCCCGGTGATTTTTACACCCTGGCTGGCGGCGGCGCTGTCCACATCGCTGATGCCGAAGGTCGACCAGCCGAGGACCAGCGAAGTGTCTTCGGTACCGGTCACCGCGCCACCGGTGGCCACTGGCGCATCGTTGACCCCGACCACGTTCACAGTGGTGGTTGCGGTGTTGGAGTAGCTCGCGCCATCGGTCACCGTCACGGTGATGATGCGCGGTACGGTGCTCGGGTCTTCGCTGTTGTTGATGAAGCTGATGTTCTTGATCTGCTGCATGTAGTCGGCCAGCGTCGCATTGCCCGTCAGCGTCAGCACGACCTTGCCGTCGGTGCTGTTGGCGTTGATGCTGATGCCATTGACGCTGTTGCCCAGGTTCAGCGCATCGCCAGGCTGACGGTTGGTCAGCACGATGGTGGCGCCGGTCAGCATGGTGCTGTCCGGGTCGGTGATTTTCAGGTCGGTGTCGGCGATGGACACGCCGGGGCCAGTGGTGCCTTCGGTGAACGTCACCTGGTAATCGGCACCGGTCTTGCCGCTGGAGTTGTTGGCGTCCAGGTCGAGTACAGGCGGCGCATCGTTGTCGATGATCGAGGTGCTGACGCTGCCGTTGGTACCGCTGACCGCCAGGTGCTCGAAGTTGCCACCGGTGGCCGAGTCGATCTTGACCACGAAGTTTTCAGTGCCTTCGGAGATCTTGTCGTCCAGCGTCGCCACATTGAAGGTCGTACTGGTGGCGTTGGCCGGGATCTTCACGGTGTAGACACCGGTGAAGTCCGTGCCGTCGGCGGCGGTGCCGCTGTAGACGATCTTGAGTGTCACCTCGGTTTGCGCAGGGTTCGTCAGGCTGACGGTGTATGTGGCCGCCTGGCCTTCGGTGACCGACGTGCTGCCGGTGATGCTGACGGTGGTGTTGTCGACGGTGTCGCCCACGGCCGTCGACGCGCCGGTCTTATCGACCGCGATGGCTTCGAGGTTGCCGCCGGAGGCCGATTTGATCGTCTCGGTGATGGACGGTGCACCGGTGTAGACATCGTTGCCGACGGCCACATCCAACACGCCCGAGCTTGCGCCCGCAGCGATGGTGATGGTTTTGCCGCTTTCCAACGTGACGGTCACCGGACCGTTTTGCGCGGTGACGGGTTTGCCGTCGGCACCGGTCAGGGTCGCGGTGTAAGTGATGGTGCCGTTTTCGTTCACGGTCGGATTGGCGGTCAATGTCACCGTGGTGGTGTCGTTGACGTCGCTGACGACGGTGCTGACTGGCGCAGTATTTGGAGCAATGGCTTCGAGGTTGCCGCCAGTGGCGGTACTGATGCTTTCGGTGACGGTAGTCGGACCTTGGTACACATCGTTGCCAACGGCCACGTCCAACACGCCGGAACTTGCACCGGCGGCGATGGTGATGGTTTTGCCGCTGTCCAGGGTAACGGTGACTGGGCCATTTTGCGCAATGACGGGTTTGCCGTCGGCACCGGTCAGGGTGGCGGTGTAAGTGATGGTGCCGTTTTCATTTACGGTTGGCGTAGCGGTCAGCGTTACCGTGGTGGTGTCGTTGACATCGCTAACGATGGTGCTGACTGGCGCAGTATTTGGAGCAATGGCTTCCAAGTTGCCGCCGGATGCATCTTTGATCGACTCAGTAACCGTCGTTGGGCCTTGGTAAACATCGTTACCCACAGCGACATCGAGCACGCCCGAACTTGCACCGGCGGCGATGGTGATGGTCTTGCCGCTTTCCAACGTCACGGTCACTGGACCGTTTTGCGCAATGACGGGTTTGCCGTCGGCACCGGTCAGGGTGGCGGTGTAAGTAATGGTGCCGTTTTCGTTCACGGTCGGATTGGCGGTCAATG